>Ga0081540_1000045_pt1 | contig 134124 bp, 131 predicted proteins | sample TabmetS2T1R1_FD_71024 | JGI IMG/M metagenome (GOLD analysis project Ga0081540, IMG submission 71024) | Tabebuia heterophylla rhizosphere microbial communities from the University of Puerto Rico - S2T1R1 | ecosystem: Host-associated > Plants > Roots > Rhizosphere ... | reverse complement strand
AGAAGACCCACGGCGTGCAGCGGGGGGGGGCGGCGGCGAAAGCCGCCGAGGCACAGCCGGCCGCGACTGACGAAGGGACGTCGCTGGCTAACAATGCGGGCTAGAACGCGTTAGCCAAAGTGAGCCAATTGTTAGCCCGACGTCTGTCTAAAACCCGCCCAGCCGGATGCCCGCGCGCAGGAACTTCTGCGGATCGACCGCGTCGCCGTCGACGCGCGTCTCGTAATGCAGATGCGGGCCGGTCGAGCGGCCGGTCGAACCGACGCGGCCGACGATCTGGCCGATCTTCACCGCCTGGCCGACCTCGACGTCGATCGCCGAGAGGTGGCCGTAGCGCGTGGCGAGACCGTTGCCGTGATCGACCTCGACCATCTTGCCGTAGCCACCGTTCCAGCCGGCGGTGCTCACCGTGCCGTTGGCGGTGGCGCGGACCGGATCGCCGATCGAGCCGCGCATGTCGAGGCCGGTGTGCATGGCCGGGCTTTTCAGGAACGGATCCATGCGCACGCCGAACCCGGACGAGGCGTCGATCTCGCCCATGACCGGCTTGCGCACCGGCACCGTGACGAGCGTGCGGTTGAGGCGGTCGACGGCGGTGCGGGCGAGGCTGATGCGCTGGAGCTGGCGCTCGAACGCGCCGCTGTCGGAGAGCCGGGCCGGTACGAACGGGCCGCCGGTCGCGGCCGGCTTGGCCGGCGCCGGGGCGATCTTGCTGACGTCGATGCCGAGGTCGGCGAGCACGCTGCGCATGCGGCGCGCCTTGGCGTCGTAGCTTTCCTCGATGGTCTCGAGCGCCTTGGCCTGGCGCGTCTCGATGCGATCGAGCGAATCCTTGAAGCGCGACAGCGCGCCGTCGAGGCCGCCGCGCATCGACTGCATCGCGTAGCGCGTCGCCGATGCCTGCGGCGCGGCGCGCGACTCGAGCCGCGCCTCGCGATCGGGCGGCGCGACGAAGATCACCTTGTCGCTGATCGGCGACGGCTTCGGCGTCCCGGCGGCGGCGGGCTCGGCCGCCGGCGCGCTGCGGCCGGGCTGCTTGACCGAGCCGGTGGTGATCGGATCGGCGGCGGCCGCGGAGCCGATCGCGGCGGAGCGGGTCTCCAGCATCTGCTGGCGGCGGAACAGCCCGTCGAGCTTCTGCTCGAACTGCTCCTGGTCGAGCAGCTGCCGGCTGGTGACGCGGTCGACCTGCAGGCGCAGGTCGGCGATGCGGTCCTCGTAGGCGAATTGCATCTGCGCCTGGCGCGCGATCAGCCGTGTCAGCACGTCGTCGTGGAAGGCGAAGTAGGTGGCCGTGACCACCGACCAGCACGCCATGATCACCAGCGTGCCGACGATGGTCCAGAACGCCACCGGGCCGACGCGAACCTGCCGGCGGCCGTGACCGAGCGTGTAGTCGGCGCTCGGCGCGGCCTTGGCGGGGCGGCTCGGACGAGCCGGCGCCGGCTCGCGGTAATGGTGATCGTGCGTCGGATGCGCATGCCGGGGGTCTTGGCGGGGGTCTTGGCGGGGATCCTGGCGGGAGTCTTGGCGATGATCCTGGCGCGGGTCTTGGCGCAGGTCTTGGCGCAGGTCTTGGCGCAGGTCCTGCCGATGATCGTGACGATGATCCTGCCGATAGTCCTGACGATAATCTTGACGATAATCCTGGCGACGATCGTGCGGATGATGATGATCGTAGCTGCGCGCCTCGGTGTGACCCTCGTAGCGGTCGTCATGACGATCGTCGGTTTGATCGTCGTGATAAGGCTGCGTGTTGAAAAGCTGTGGCTGGGCCCGGTAGGACATCAACGCTCCCACACCGGTGCTGCCTTCCCCCGCTGGCGCGCCGGCGTTTGTGATCCGTCGATTTGATCCGGACGTGGTTAATTTTCAGCAAATACGGCTCAAATTCGGTGTTTTCCCTTAACCCTGCGTTAACGGGACGAGCGCACATCCTGACAGGAGGGGCGGCGCGCGACTCGCATCGAGTCAGAGCGCTTTGGCGGCGGCCAGGACCTCGTCGGCGTGACCGTCGACTTTGACCTTGCGCCAGATGCGAGCGATGCGGCCGTCGGGACCGATCAGCACGGTGGTCCGAGAGATACCCATGAAGGTTTTCCCGTACATCGATTTCTCGCCCCACACCCCGTACGCTTCCAGCATGCGGTGGGTCTCGTCGGAGGCGAGCGGCACGGCGAGCTCGTGTTTCGCCTTGAACGCGTCCTGCTTCTTCACCGGGTCGGCGGAGACCCCGACCACCGCCGTCTTGGCCGCCGTGAAGGCCTTTTGGCGGGCTGAAAAGTCCTTCGACTCGATGGTGCAGCCGGGAGTGTCGGCTTTGGGGTAAAAGAAGAGCACCAGCTTTTGTCCATGGAAATCGGCGAGGGACAATTGTCCGCCGCCGTCACGCGAGAGGGAGAAATCGGGCGCTTTGGCGCCTTCAGCCAGTTCCGTCGGGGCCTTCTTGGAGGCCTTTGCACCTGCCATGTGCCTTCCTTTCGTCGCTTTCCCCGGGCCATTGTACTGTGGGATTATCCTCGGTGGGGCGGCGTCGGACGAGTGGGCATGTAGCCGGCGCGGAGCGACGGGTAATCGGGAAATCGGCGGTCCGGCTGGGCGTTTGCCTCTGTTTTGAGGCACTTGGGCCTTGCTAAGGTGGATTCGCTGTAGCGGAAACGGCGGGCGAGGGGTGTCCGGTCGGGCATGGCGGACCAAGGAATCAGTCCGAGACTGCAAGCGTTGAAGGGCCTCGAGGCGGCCTTGCTCGACCACCGCAATTCGGTCGCCGGACCGTGCGCGGCCGAGCTTCCGGCCGCCGGCATGCCCTTGCGCGTCCCGCTCAATTTCAGCCTGCCGTGGCTGCCGTCACGCCGGTTCATGATGGTCGTCGGCTCGTGCGCCGCCGTGGTGGTCGTGGGCTTGTCGCTGTTGTGGTGGCGGTTGCTGAGCGGACCGATCTCGCTCGATATCGCCACGCCCTGGCTCACCGCGGCGATCGAGGAGAATTTCGGCGGCCGCCGTCATATCGAGGTGGGCGGCACCCAGCTCGAGCGCGACGAGAGCGGCCGCACCGCGCTGCGAATCCGCGACATCGTCGTGCGCGACGCCGACGGCACGGTGGTGGCGAGCGCGCCGGGAGCCGAGGTCGGCTTCTCCGGCAAGAGCCTGCTGAGCGGACGCGTGCGCGCCGAGCGGCTGAGCCTGGTCGGCGCGCAGGTCGCCGTCCGCATCGAGCAGAACGGGCAGCTCACCGTGTTCGCCGGCGCCGACAAGCGGCCGTTCGCGACGGCCGCCGCGACGACAGGCACGGCGGCAGGCACCACCAGGTCCGTTGCCTCGGCGGTGCCGGTTGCCTCGGCGGTGCCGGTTGCCCCGGCGGCGCCCGAATCGCCGCCGGTGCCTTCGCAAAAGAGCAGCGTCGACAGCCTGATGGCCGCGCTCGCCTGGATCGACGGGCTCAGCGCCGCCGGTCTCGACGGCTACGAGCTCGACGAGATCGGCATCAAGAACGGCAATGTCGCGATCGACGATCAGCGCAACGGCAAGCAGTGGGCGTTCAACAAGATCAATCTCAGCCTGACGCGCTCGCGCGCCGGCGAGCTGAGCCTGAGCCTCGGCTCGGACGATCCGGACCGGCCCTGGCAATTGCTCGGGTCGGTCAAGCCGATGGAGAGCGGCCACCGGATGATCAACATCGAGGGCCGCAAGGTCCCGCTCGGCGACATCATGGTGGCGACCCGCGTGCTGGAAGGGCCGTTCGAGGTCGACGTGCCGGTGTCGCTGACCGTGCGCGCGCAGGTCGGGCCGGACGGCGTTCCGGAGCGGGCGAGCGGCCGTGTGCTGGTCGATGCCGGCTCGATCGGCCGCGCCGGCACGGCGCTTGGCCGCGTCGCGGTGGAGCGCGCCGAGTTCAGCGTCGACTGGGACGCGCAGCGGCGCGTCGTCGCGGTGCCGTTCCAGATCCTCGCGGGCGGCAACCGTTTCACGCTGTTTGCCCAGGCCGAAGCGCCGCGCGAGGCGGGCGCGCCATGGACCCTGGGGCTGAGCGGCGGCACCATCGTGCTCGGCCCGCTCAGCGCGACCGAGAACGAGCCTCTCGTCGCCAACCGCATCGTGGTGCGCGGCCGTTTCGACCCGGCCAAGAAGCGCATCGAGATCGATCAGGGCGACATCGCCGCCAAGGCGCTGGGCGTCGCGTTCCAGGCCAGTGTCGACTATTCGACCTCCGATCCGGTCGTTGCCATCGGCATGGCGGCGCGGAACATGAACGCGACGCAGCTCAAGCAATCGTGGCCGCCGTTCATCAACCCGAAGCTGCGCGCCTGGATGCTGGAGCACCTGCTCGGCGGCGCCGTCGAGAGCGTCGACATCTCCTCGCGCTCGCCGCTGTCGCACATGATGCCCGGCGGCCCGCCGGTCGAAACGCTTTCGGTGGTCGTGCAGAGCAAGAACGCGACGATCCGTCCGGTCGACGAGCTGCCGCCGATCAGCGCCGGCGACTTCAAGGCCTCCATCCTCGGCAACACCGCCAAGGTCGAGCTGCCGCGCGGTACCGTCGAAATGCCGTCCGGCCGCAAGCTCACCATGACCAACGGCCTGTTCGAGATGACCGACATCCACGCCGAGCCGAAGATGTCGAAGACGCGTTTCCGCGTCGAAGGGCCGATGCCCGCCGCCGCCGAGCTGCTGGCATTCGAGCGGCTGCGCGATGCCTCCGACATCCCGCTCGATCCGGCGACCACGCGCGGCACCGTCAACGCGCAGGTCGTGGTCGGCATGCCGGTCACCGGCGAGATCGTCAAAGGCTCGGTCAGCTATCAGATCGGCGCTGATCTCGCCAACTTCGCCGTCGACAAGTTCGTGATGGGGCAGCGCATCGAAGGCCCGGCGCTCAAGGTCAACGCGACCCAGGACGGCTATCTGCTCAAGGGCGACGTGAAGATCGGCGGCACGCCGGCGGCGATCGAGTTCCGCAAGGCCGTCGGCGACGACCTGCCCGAGGTTCGCCTGGCAACCACGCTCGATGACGCCGCGCGTACCCGGCTCGGCTTCGATCTCTACGGCGCGCTGAAAGGCCCGATCGTCGTGCGGCTCGCCGGCCGCGTTGCCAACGGCGATGCCGAAAGCCGCTATGCGATCGAGGCCGATCTCGCCCAGGCCAAGGTCGACAACCTGTTGCCCGGCTGGACCAAGGCCGCGGGGCGGCCGGCGCGCGTCGCGTTCAACATGACGTCGAAAGGCAAGGCCGGGCGGTTTGATGACCTCTCGATCGAGGGCGGCGGTGTGCTGGTGCGCGGCACCATCGAGCTCGACGGCAATGGCGACCTCGTCAACGCCAACTTCCCGGTTTTCGCGCTGTCCGACGGCGACAAGGCGAGCCTCAAGGCGGAGCGCGGCAACGACTCGACCCTGAAAGTGACGATGCGCGGCGACGTGTTCGACGGCCGGCAATTCGTCAAGGCGCAGATGGCCGGACCGACGCCCGACCAGCGCGCGCGCCAGACCATTCCCGACCTCGACGTCGATGTGAAGCTCGGCGCGGTCGCCGGCTTCAACGGCGAGGCGCTGCGCAGCATGGACGTGCGCATGTCGCGCCGCGCCGGCGAGATCCGCAGCCTCAGCGTCAATGCGCGCATCGGCGTCGACACGCCGCTGGTCGGCGACCTGCGCGGGCGCGGCGGCGGACGGCAGGTGATCTATCTCGAAACCAACGATGCCGGCGCGCTGTTCCGTTTCACCGACACCTATCCGCGCATCCACGGCGGCAAGATGTGGGTCGCCATGGATCCGCCGAGCGCCACGCAGGCACCGCAGGACGGCCAGATCAACATCCAGAACTTTGCCGTGCGCGGCGAGCCGGCGCTCGAGCGCGTCGCCTCGACCAACGCCAACGCGCCGACCGGCACCAAGGCCGGCGTCGACTTCTCGCGCATGTATGTCGAGTTCACCCGCCACCCCGGCAAGCTCGCGCTGCGCGAGGGCGTGGTGCGCGGCCCGGTGATCGGCGCCACCCTCGACGGCATGATCGACTACACGCGCGACGAGGTGCGCATGCGCGGCACGTTCGTGCCGCTCTATGGCCTCAACAACATGTTCGGACAGATCCCGATCGTCGGCATTTTCCTCGGCGGCGGCGACAAGGAAGGCCTGGTCGGCATCACCTATGAGGTGGTCGGCCCGCCCGGCGCGCCGAGGCTGAACGTCAATCCCATCTCGGCCATCACCCCCGGCATCCTGCGCAAGGTGTTCGAGTTCCCGAGCGCCGCCGAGCGCAACAACTTCAACAGCTTCAGCGAGCCGACGGTCCGCTAGCGCCAGCGTCGCGGATCGCCGCGGCGAGCAGCAGGAACGCCGTCGCCATGAAGTTCAGCATCGCCTGACGCATCGGCTGCTGCAGGATCACGCGTCCGTCGTCGGTGTTGGTCGGGGCAGTCCAACCGAGCGCGGCGACATCGCGGAGAAGCTTGCGCACGTGTACGCGCGAGACGCCGAAGCGTTTCGACAGCGCCGAGATCGAGACCGGCACCGGCCGCGTCGGCGGGAACGTGTCGCTCGCATCGCCTGACAGCATGAGGTTCATCAGGATGATGATGCCGGCATTGCGGTCAGCGAAGGTGTCGAGGCCGGGCGCGTGGTCGACCAGGCGCACGCCGGAGCGGAAATAGTCGGCGAGCCGCGCGACGAAAGCCGCGGTGAAATCCTGCCGGTCGAGCGCGTTCAACCCTTGCTCGCCTTCCGGCATCACCATGGCCATGGCGCCGAACAGGCGCTGCCAGCGCTCGCGCAGCTGGCTGACCAGGCGATCGGTCGGGATCAGCCGGCGCACGCGGCGGTCGTTGCTCGCGGGCGCCTGCTCGAGATAGCCGAACAGCCGCATCACCATGAGGATCGCCTCGGCGCGGCCGGCGCTGCACAGCTTCTGCTCGGCGCAGAACTCCTTGACGCGGCTGACGGTGAGGCCGGAGAGCGGATCCTCCGCGCGGTACGAGTGGTGCAGGTAGAGCGCGAAGTAGCTGATCACCAGCCGGCCGCGGTCGTTGAGCAGCGTGTTGAGCAGCCGGTTGCCCCGGTAGAGCTCGACGAAAGTCATGGCGGTCGACCGCACTGCTTCCGGAAAGCGCGGCCGTGCGACCAGCGCCGCGACCGCGTCGGCCGATATCTTCTCGTCGTAGATGGCGCGCGGGCGAGGGCGCGCCGAGGCTTTGGTTGTCTCGTACTGCACCGTTGAAGACTCTCTCCTGTCGTTGGGGAATATACCCAGTTTTCTCCAATTGTTCGTGACGGGCCAATGCGGTTCCTGTCCAGCCCACAATGACGGGCTGGAGGTTTTGACATGAGGACTGCGTTGATTACCGGTATGGCGCTGGCGATGGTCGCGGCGGGCCAGATGGCGGGGCAGGCGATCGCCGCCGACATCGTGCCGACGGCGCCGGCCTACAAGGCGCCGCCGGCGGCAGTGGTTGCGAGCCGCTATGACTGGTCGGGCTTCTACATCGGCGGCAACCTCGGCTACGGCTGGGGCCATGCCTCGACCGACGTCACCGGGCCGGGCCTGACCACCAGCGTCAGCGAGAGCCTCAACGGCGTGATCGGCGGCGGCCAGCTCGGCTATCGGCGCCAGTTCGGCAACTGGGTGCTCGGCTTCGAGACCGACCTCCAGGCGTCGGGTCAGAGCACGAGCGGCACGGTGACCTGTCCGGCGGCGACCTGCGGCACCGCGGTGACCGTCTCGCACGACGACAAGATCAGCTGGTTCGGCACCACGCGCAGCAAGCTCGGCTACGCGTTCGACACCTGGATGATCTATTTCACCAGCGGCATCGCCTATGGCGAGATCAAGACCGATCTTACCGCCTCGACGGCGACGGGCACCGCGACGACCGGCGGCTCGAAGACGGGCGTGGCCTGGACGCTCGGCGGCGGCGCCGAGTTCGCGTTGTCGCAGAACTGGTCGACCAAGGTCGAGTACCTCTGGATCGACACCAAGAACGTCGACAACACGGCGACCGTGCCCGGCTACGGCACCGTCAATTCGACCAGCCGCGTCAACAACAACATCGTGCGCGCGGGATTGAACTACCGGTTCTGATTTCGGACTGCGGTCCTCCGGCCGATCATCTCCTGTCGGCCGCACCGTGGAAGACCCCGGACCTTGTCCCTCGGTCCGGGGTCTTCTGCCTCGAGCATGATCCCGAAAAGTGGATACCGGTTTTCGGAAAAGATCATGCTCCGATAAGAGCCACGCCTGATGAGTCACTGAATGACGATGTTCGCGCGCCGCGTGATCTCCGCCCAGATCTTCGCCTCGGCGGCGAGGCTCGCGGCGAACTGCTCGCGCGTCTCGGTGGGCGCGAGGATGCCCATGCTGTTGAACCGCTCGGTCACGGTGGCATCGCTCAGCGCGTCGCGCACCGCTTCGTTGAGCGCGCGCAGGATCGGCTCCGGCGTGCCTTTCGGCGCGGCCATGCCCCACCAGTTCGCTCCGACCAGGCCGGGGAAGCCGGCCTCGATCAAGGTGCCGACCTGGGGCAGCATCGGCAGCCGCTTCTCGGTCGCGACCGCGAGCGCAACGAGCTTGCCTTCGGCGAGATGCGGACCGCCCGCGGCAAGGCCGACGGTGAACAGCTGGATCTCGTTCGCGAGCACGGCGAGCACGCCCTGCGGTGATCCGCGGAACGGCACGTGGACCATGTCGATGCCGGCGTCGAGCTTGATGCGTTCGAGCAGCAGATGGTTGACCGTGCCGGCGGCCGGCGAGCCGAACGTGATGCGGCCGGGGTTCGTCCTTGCATAGGCGAGAAACTCGGTGAAATTCCTGGCGGGAACGGAGGGATTGGCGAACAGCACTAGCGGCACGTCGGCGAGCTTCGCCACCGGCGTGAGCGCCTCGAGCGGATCGAGCGTCATCTTCATGGTGAACTGGTTGATGACGAAGTTGTTGGTGGCGGCGACGATGATCTTGTAGCCGTCCGGCTCGGCGCGCGCGACTTCCATGACGCCGATATTGCCGGCGGCGCCGGGCCGCGCCTCGATCACCAGCTTCTGGCCGAGCCGCTCTTCCATCTTCGGCGAGAGAAGCCGCATGATCGAGTCGGCGACGCCGCCAGCGGTGTAGGGGATGATCACGCGGATCGGGCGGTCGGGATATTTTTGCGCCGCCGCCGGGCCGATCGACACTGAGGCAGCGATGGCGGCGATCAAGCCGGCAACGAGTGCGCCGCGGGCAACGCGAGACATGAGACTCTCCGAGTTGGATGGGAGTGAGCGAGCCCCCGGCGGCCAATGGTCTCCGGCTCAGAATTTCGGGAACAGCTGCGCCTCGGCGAGCCAGCGCGACATGGTCAGCCGCTGCTTGCGCGAGCCGGAGCGGAATGCGTCGTGCTTGGCCTTGTTCGGCCAGACGTGATCGGGCGTCACCGCGAGGCGCACGCAGATTTCGTCCGGCGTCACGTTGAATACCATCAAGTCCTGCGCGAGCGAGAGCGGCCCCCGGTAATGCTCGCGCACGCAGCGCTCGATCTCGAACGCCGTGTCGAAGTCGTTGAAGAAATGATAGACCACCGCGTGCCGCGGCGAGATCTGCTTGAACACGCGGCCGACCTCGTCGGGCGCGCTGTGGGCGATGGTGCCGATGCCCCTGGCCATCCGCTCGTCGTAGCCGGACCGGCTCATCAGCTGGCCGACCGTGTTGAACGCCTCGTGCACGACCAGGTCGGCGTTCTTCGCGTTATCGACGAAGAAGCGGCTCGGCGTGGTGTCGCCGGAGAACACGAAGGTGAGCCCGTTCCACTCCAGGCGATAGCTGACCGGCCCGTCGTAGATGTGCACCGCCGGGAAGCTTTTGATGACGACGCCGTTCTTGTCGTAGACGACGGCGGTCTTGCTGAAATCGAACTCGTGCACGTCGACCTCGGCGCCGGCATCGGGTAGGAGGCCGAGCCGCGTGTCGGTGTCCCAGGCGAACGATTCCATCTGCCGCCGCACGAAATGCGCGGTGCCGTATTTCGGCTCGGGGCCCGACGGCCCGTAGACGACGAGCGGCTTCGAGCGCCCGCCCGCCCAGCTGCCGATCCACACCTGCGCGAAGTCGCCGACATGGTCGGTGTGCAGATGGGTGGCGAAATAGGCGGTGATGTCCTGATGCGGGATCTCGAGCGCCGTGAAGTTGGTCTGCGAGCCGGAGCCGAAGTCCATGACGAACTTGTCGCCGTTGCCGAGCTCGATCAGCCAGGAGGCATTCGCCTGGGCGCGGCGCACGAACGGACGGCCGGTGCCGAGCGCGATGATGCGCATCTCGTTCGGCGCGAGCGGCTCGGTGTTCGGAAAATAGTGGTCCCGCCGGCTGCTCATCGCTCGTCCGCCGACGACCGCAGGCGCGCGGCCGACTTGGGGCCTGGTCCACGCATGTAGTGACGTTCGGGATGATAGCGGTCGAGATCAGCGATCAGTCGGATCAGCGCCTCGATGCGTCGCCGGATGTGCTCGATGATCATCATTCCCATGGGCAGCGGCTCACATGTTGCGGTCAGTCGGTCTCGGTGCCGGTCACGTCGGACATCATGCGCGTATTGGCCTTCAGGCGGCGCAGCAGCCGCATGAGCGTCGCGAACTCGGGATCGGAAACGCCCCGCAGCAGGCGGCGCACGTGATCGCGATAGGCCGGCAGGGCTTCGGCAAAGCGCCGGCGTCCGGCCTCCGCGATGCGGATCACCACGGCGCGGCGATCATCGGGAGGACTTTCGCGCTCGATCAGCCCCAGCTCGGCCATGTCCTCGAGGACGCGCCCGAGGCTCGAGCGATCGAGCACGGTCAGGTCGGCCAGCTGCCCGATGGTCACGTCTTGCTTGTCGTTGAGCGCGGACAGGGCCCGCCACATCGGCACCGACAGCCCGAACGGCCGCAGGGCATGGCCGAGATTGATCTGGTTCTGCCGCTGGATCGCGGCGATGTAGTGCATCGGGTAGTCGGTGATGCGATGCGGGCCCGCCGCGGGCTGCGGCGGCCTGGCGCGGATTTTTCTGGCAGCTGACTTTTCCATGCGAGATATAATACAAGTATTATATCTGGCCGGCAATGCCCCGGCCGCGGGTTTCGGGGAGGCCTGACAGGGAGATCTCATGCGCGTCATCATGCTCGGAACAGGCGCCGCACTGGCCGATCCGGACCGCAACCACACGGCGATCCTGATCAGCGCCGGGGAGCGCCACTACCTGGTCGATTGCGGCCACGGCGCGACGCGCCAGCTGATGCGCGCCGGCGTCGATCCGATCACGGTCGACACGCTGCTGCTGACCCATCTGCACATGGATCACATCGTCGACGTGCCGTTCTTGCTGCTGTCGAGCTGGATCTTCGGAAAGCAGGCGACGACGACGGTGCTCGGACCGTCAGGCACGGCGGACTTCGTCGGCCACCTGTTCGAGAACGGCGCCTTTGCCAAGGACATCGCCGCGCGCGCGCAGTACCCGCAGCGGCAGAAGAACCTGCACGTGCTGCGGCCCGAGGTCCGTGAATACGGGCCGGGCCGCATCTACCAGGACGAGGCCGTGACCGTCACCGCGTGCCACGTCGAGCACATCCCGCGCGAGGTCAGTCCTTGTTTTGCGCTTCGCTTCGATGCCGCCGACGGACGGTCAGTGGTGTTCAGCGGTGACACCGCGCCGTGCGACACGCTGATCACGCTGGCGCGCGATTGCGACCTGCTGATCCACGAATGCACGTTTCCGCAGAAGGCGATCGATTTCCGCAGCAGGATCGGCATCGGCACCTGGGCGCATACGAGCCCATCCGACCTCGGCCGGATCGCCACGGCGGCGCGCGCGAAGTCGGTGGTCGCGACCCATTTCGGTCATTTCGACACCATCAATCCGGTGCTGAAGACGCACCTCGCCAAGCATATGCCGATCGAGCTGGTCGGCCCGGCCTTCATGGACGAGGTGGTGGCGGATATTCGTCGCGGTTACGCCGGCCCGCTGCGGATGGCGCAGGATCTGATGACGATCGACGTGTAGCGGCGGCACCCGCGTCCGAGCGCCGCGCGGTTACACCGGCTTGAGCAGCAGGTGGCGCTTGCGGCCGAGCGACAGCTTGATAACGCCTTCGGGGGTGAGGTCCTTCGAGGTGAGCACCATCTTCTCGTCGCTGACGGCCGAGTCGTTGACCCGCAGGCCGCCGCCCTTGATCTGGCGGCGCGCCTCGCCGTTCGAGGCGACCAGGCCGGCGCGCACGAAAGCGGTCAGCACGCCCATGTTCTCGAGCTCGGTGCGCGGGATCTCGATCGACGGCAGCGATTCCGCGAGCGCGCCTTCCTCGAAGGTCTTGCGCGCGGTGCCGGCCGCCTGCTCGGCGGTCTCGCGTCCGTGCACCAGTGCCGTCGCCTCCGTCGCGAGGACTTTCTTTGCCTCGTTGATTTCCGCGCCCTGGAGCGCGGCGAGGCGATTGATCTCGTCGAGCGGCAGCACGGTGAACAGCTTGAGGAAGCGTGCGACGTCGCCGTCCTCGGTGTTGCGCCAGTACTGCCAGTAGTCGTAGGGCGAGACCATGTCGGCGTTGAGCCACACCGCGCCGGCCGCGGTCTTGCCCATCTTGGCGCCGGACGAGGTGGTGATCAGCGGCGAGGTCAGCGCGAACAGCTGCGCGTTCATCAGCCGGCGGCCGAGATCGATGCCGTTGACGATGTTGCCCCACTGGTCGGAGCCGCCCATCTGCAGCACGCAGCCGGTGCGCTTGTTGAGCTCGACGAAGTCGTACGCCTGCAGGATCATGTAGTTGAATTCGAGGAACGACAGCTCCTGCTGGCGCTCGAGCCGCATCTTCACCGAGTCGAAGGCGAGCATGCGGTTGACCGAGAAGTGGCGGCCGACGTCGCGCAGGAAGTCGATGTAGTTGAGGCTGTTCAGCCAGTCGGCATTGTTCGCCATGATGGCGTCGCCGCCGTCCCCCTCGAAGTCGATGAACTTCGCGAAGATTGCCCGGATGCCCTTGAGATTCTCGTTGATGATCTCGTCGGTCAGCAGCTTGCGGCTCTCGTCCTTGCCGGACGGGTCGCCGACGCGCGTGGTACCGCCGCCCATCAGGGCGATCGGCCGGTGGCCGGTCTTCTGCATCCAGTGGAGCATCATGATCGGCAGCAGCGAGCCGACATGCAGCGAGGGCGCCGTGCAGTCGAATCCGATATAGCCGGTAATGCGCGCCGACGCCGCCAGGGCGTCCAGCGCCTCCGGCTCGGAGACCTGGTGGATGAAGCCCCGCTCGGCGAGGACTTGCAGAAAATCGGACTTGTAGGCGCTCATGGAATTGCCTTGTCGCCCCACTAATCGGTGACCGTTCGCGCGAGTCGTCATCGCGCTTTCGTTCTTCCATGGAGCATGATCTTGTCGGAAAGCCGGTGCCCGGCCTTCCGGGGCATGCTCCAAGTCCGTTGGTGTAACAGGTCCGGCGGCGGGTTCAACTGAGGGGAGGCGCTGTTTGCGGGCGATCGGACTGATGAGCGGAACCTCGCTCGACGGCGTGCACGTCGCGTTGATCGAGACCGATGGGGTGGCGATCACCGCTTTTGGGCCGACCGGATACCACCCTTACACGAAAAGCGAGCAGGACGTGCTGCATCAGGCGCTGTCCGAGGCGGTGCAGCTGACCGACCGCAACGCCCGCCCGGGCGTGCTGGTCGAGGCCGAGACGCTGGTGACCCGCACCCATACCGACGCGTTCGACGCCTTTGTGGCCGAACATGGCATCGCGCTCGCCGAGATCGACGTGGTCGGCCTGCACGGCCTGACCGTGCTGCACAAGCCGCGCGCGCGGCTGACCGTCCAGATCGGCGATGCCAAGGCGCTCGCACGGCGCCGCAACGTCAAGGTCGCTCATGATTTCCGCGCCGCCGACGTTGCGGCGGGCGGGCTGGGGGCGCCGCTCGCCCCGCTGTTCCATTGCGCTCTGGTTGCGCGGCTGAAGCGGACGGGGCCGATCATCGTGCTGAACGTCGGCGGCGTTGCCAGCGTGACCTATTGCGACGGCGAGGCGCCGCCGGTCGCCTGCGACGCCGGGCCCGGCAACGCGCTGATCGACGACTTCATGCGCGCCCATACCGGGCGTGCCCATGAGGACCTCGGCATCATGGCCTCGCGCGGCAAGCCGGATGCGGACTTCATCGCCCGCGTGCTGCGCGATCCGTTCTTCGCCGCGCCGGCGCCGAAATCGCTCGACCGCCACGCGTTCGCCCTCGCCAATCTGAGCCTGCCGGAGCTCTCGCTCGCCGACGGCGCGGCGACACTGTCGGCGCTGACGGCCGCCGCGGTCGGCCGCGTGGTGCCGCATCTGCCGGCGGTACCGGCGAGCTGGATCGTGATCGGCGGCGGCGCGCGCAATCGCACGTTCACCAGGTTCCTGTGCGACATCGTCGCGCCGGCCAAGGTCGAGACCGCCGGCGAGGTCGGCTGGTCAAACAATGCGCTCGACGCCCAGGCGTTCGCCTATCTGTCGGTGCGCACCCTGATGGGTCTGCCGCTGACGTTTCCGACCACGACCGGCGCGCCGAAGCCGCTTCCTGGCGGCCTCATCGCGTATCCTTGAACCCGCGGCCATCTGCCGGCGACCCACCTGTAGTTGCAGTGCATGATCGGGCGCAGTGCTGTCCTGAAGGGGAGGTCGGCAATGGCGGACTCCATTCGGCATCTTGCGGTATTTGCTGCGGCCGCCCTGGCCGGGCTGCTTGGCCTTGCCGCGCCGGCGCAGGCCGACAAACGGGTGGCGCTGGTGGTCGGCAATTCCGCCTACCAGCACGTGGCACGGCTCGAAAACCCGAAGAACGATGCCAGGCTTATGGCGGAGACGCTGCGCGCGCTCGGCTTCACCCTGGTCGGCAACGGGCCGCAGCTCGACCTCGATGAGCCCGCCCTCAAGCGCGCGGTGCGCAATTTCGGCGATGCGCTGTCGGGCGCCGACGTCGCTCTCTTCTATTACGCCGGCCACGGCGTGCAGGTGCGCGGCGCGAATTATCTCGTCCCGGTCGGAGCCAATCCGGTCAAGGAGGCCGACGTCGAGATTGATATGCTCGATACCAACCTGGTGCTGCGCCAGATGGAGGGGGCCGGAACGACCCTCAATGTCGTCGTCCTCGATGCCTGTCGCAACAATCCGTTCGGCGGGCGCGGCCTCCGCTCGGCCGAGTCCGGCCTTGCCCAGATGCGCGCGCCGGGCGGTACGCTGATCTCGTTTGCGACCCAGCCCGGCAACGTCGCGCAGGACGGCAACGACGGGAACAGCCCCTTTACCAAGGCCCTGGCGCAGACGATCAAGCGGCCGGGGCTCGACATTTTCGGCACGTTCAACGAGGTCGGTCTCGCCGTGATGCAGGCAACCGGCAATGCGCAGCAGCCCTGGGTGTCGAACTCGCCGATCCGCGACAAATTCTATTTCGCCGGACTTCCGCCCGCGCAAGCGGCGGCGCCCCCCGTCGCCGCTGCGCCGCCGTCGGATCCCGCCGAACCGGCCTCGGCGGCGACGCCGAAAACGACGAGCGTCAATGACTTCATCCTTCAGCTCGGCCCGGACCAGGCGCGGCTCGACGAGTTGAAAAAGCAGCAGCAGGCTATGGAGGAGCTGCAAAAGTTCATGGAAACAGAGAACGCGAAAGCAAAAATATTGTCCGATATTGCGGCCAAGCGTCACGAAATGATGAAAACCATTGCCAACGGGCTGCGCCAATAGACCCGCGTTCTGACGATGGCGAACGCGTCAGGCGTTGCGGCGGCCGCGCGGCGCTGGCGCCGCGTCCTCGTTCGAGCCGAGCCGCTTGTCGAGATAGGCGCCGACGGCGTTCATCAGGTGCTCAATCTTCTGGTCGAAGAAGTGGTTGGCGCCGGTGATCACCTTCTGCTCGATGATGATGCCCTTCTGGGTCTTGAGCTTCTCGACCAGGCCAGTGACGTCCTTGTGCGGCACCACCGCGTCCTTGTCGCCGTGCACGATCAGGCCGGATGACGGGCAGGGCGCCAGGAACGAGAAGTCATAGAGGTTCGCCGGCGGCGCGATCGAGATGAAGCCCTCGATCTCCGGACGCCGCATGAGGAGCTGCATGCCGATCCAGGCGCCGAACGAGAAGCCGGCGATCCAGCACGAGCGCGCCTCCGGGTTGATGGTCTGCGCCCAGTCGAGTGCCGAGGCCGCGTCGGACAATTCGCCGGTGCCGTGGTCGAACGCGCCCTGGCTCCTGCCGACGCCGCGGAAATTGAAGCGCAGGACCGAGAAGTTGCGATGCACGAAGGCGTAATAGAGGTGGTAGATGATCTGGTGGTTCATCGTGCCGCCGAACTGCGGATGCGGGTGCAGCACGATGGCGATCGGCGCGTTCTTCTGCTTGGCGGGATGGTAGCGACCCTCGATCCGACCGGCGGGACCGGTGAAGATGACCTCGGGCATGGATGAACCTCTGTCGCTCAGGTTGGGCGGGGCGCCGGCGTTAACGGTCGCCGCGCCGGATATCACGGCGCGCTTGACGCGATGTGCGGGCGCACGTAACTATTTAGAACCATTCTAAATTCTTGGAAGGGTCCGGGGTCGTGCATGCTCGATCCCCGCCGCGGTGGCGCTTTCTAGCACGATCCACGGGGCAAAATGCAAGTCCTGTGATAGGGTTCGCCCCGGAACTTGCGGGAGCCTGAGACGCACCTATGGCTGAACGGGTCTACCTGGACTGGAACGCAACGGCGCCGCTCCGCCCGGAGGCCCGCGCCGCGGTTCTGGCTGCGCTCGATCTGGTGGGGAACCCGTCCTCGGTCCATGGCGAGGGACGTGCGGCCCGCCGGATCATCGAGCAGGCGCGTATTGCGGTGGCTACCCTCGTTGGGGCGCAGCCCGCGGGGGTGATCTTCACCTCCGGCGGCACCGAGGCCAATGCGCTGGCGCTGACCCCGTCCATCGAGGTCGGCGGCGACAAGACACGGTGCGACCGGTTGCTGATATCGGCGATCGAGCACCCATCTGTCCGCTCGGCCGGGCGGTTCCCGGCCGAGGCAGTCGAGGAGATTGCGGTCACGCCTGCGGGGGTGGTCGACCTGCCGGCGCTGGAGCAACGCCTCGGCGCGCTGAGCGCCACCGGGCTGCGGCGGCCGCTGGTGTCACTCATGCACGCCAACAACGAGACCGGCGTCGTTCAGCCGATCGCGGCGGCGGCCGCGCTGGTGCACGCGGCGGGCGGCATCATGCATGTCGACATGGTCCAGAGTTCCGGACGAATTCCGTGCGATATCAAGGCGCTCGGCGCCGATCTTGCAACTCTGTCCGCACACAAGCTGGGTGGCCCCAAGGGCGTCGGCGCCGTGGTCCTCGGAGCGGACGTTCATATTGGCGACGTGCTGATCCGGGGCGGCGGCCAGGAACGCGGCCAGCGCGCGGGAACCGAGAACGTCGCCGGCATCGCCGGCTTCGGCGCGGCGGTGCAGGCGGCAGCGTCGGCGCGCGTTGACGAGGCGGCACACATGGCCGTCCTGCGCGATCGGCTTGAGACCGGATTGAAGGCGATTTCGCCTGATGCGATGGTCTTCGGGGCCGGTGCCGAGCGGCTTTGCAACACCACGCTGTTTGCCGTGCCGGACGTGAAGGCCGAGACCGCGCTGATCGCGCTCGATCTCGACGGCATCGCGGTGTCCTCGGGCTCGGCCTGTTCGTCCGGAAAAGTCACGCCATCCCATGTGCTTGCGGCCATGGGGGTCGAGCCCGGACTGGCCCGCGGCGCCATCCGGGTGAGCCTCGGCCCGGCCACGACTGAGAATGAAATTGGAGCCTTTCTAAAGGCTTGGACGAAGCTCGCGAAAGGCCTATCTAAGGGACGAACGCGCGGCCTTGCCGCGTGACCGAAATCAACCCAAAGGTGATCACCGGAACCGGTACGAACACCATCGCCGAATGATCCAACCCGCGGTCCTTGAAACCGCAGTGGAGGGAAAGAGATGCCGGCCGTGCAAGAGACGGTCGATCAGGTTCGCCTTATCGACGTCGACCAGTACAAGTACGGGTTCGAGACGCTGATCGAATCCGAGAAGGCCCCGAAGGGCCTGTCCGAAGACATCGTTCGCTTCATCTCCGAGAAGAAGAACGAGCCGGAGTGGATGCTGAAATGGCGGCTCGACGCCTATCGGCACTGGCTCACCATGCGCGAGCCGACCTGGGCGCGCGTCGACTATCCGAAGATCGACTACCAGGACATCTACTATTACGCCGCGCCGAAGCAGTTCACGGCGCCGAAGTCGCTCGACGACATCGATCCGGAGATCCTCAAGACCTACGAGAAGCTCGGCATCCCGCTGCGCGAGGTGGCCGTGCTCGAGGGCGTGCAGAACGCGGACGGCGCGGACGGCACGAACGGCACGCGCTCGCGCGTGGCGGTCGACGCGGTGTTCGACTCCGTCTCGGTCGCAACCACCTTCAAGGAGGAGCTGAAGAAGGCCGGCGTGATCTTCATGCCGATCTCCGAGGCGATCCGCGAATATCCGGAGCTGGTGAAGAAATACCTCGGCAGCGTGGTTCCGCTGTCGGACAACTTCTTCGCCACCCTCAACTCGGCGGTGTTCTCCGACGGCTCGTTCGTCTACGTGCCGGAGGGCGTGCGCTGCCCGATGGAGCTGTCGACCTACTTCCGCATCAATGAGCGCAATACCGGCCAGTTCGAGCGCACGCTGATCATTGCGGAAAAGGGCTCCTACGTGAGCTACCTCGAAGGCTGCACGGCGCCCAAGCGCGACGAGAACCAGCTGCACGCCGCGGTGGTCGAGCTGGTCGCGCTCGACAACGCCGAGATCAAGTACTCGACGGTGCAGAACTGGTATCCGGGCGACAGCGAAGGCCGAGGCGGCATCTTCAACTTCGTGACGAAGCGCGGCGACTGCCGCGGCAAGAGCTCGAAGATCTCCTGGACCCAGGTCGAGACCGGCTCGGCGATCACCTGGAAGTACCCGAGCTGCATCCTGCGCGGCGACAACTCGCGCGGCGAGTTCTACTCGATCGCGATCTCGAACGGCCGCCAGCAGGTCGACTCGGGCACCAAGATGATCCACCTCGGCAAGAACACGACCAGCCGGATCATCTCCAAGGGCATCGCCGCCGGACGCTCGAACAACACCTATCGCGGCCTGGTGCAGGCGCATCGCCGCGCGACCAACGCCCGCAACTTCACCAACTGCGACTCGCTCCTCATCGGCGACAAGTGCGGCGCGCACACGGTGCCGTATATCGAGGCGAAGAACTCGTCGGCGCTGTTCGAGCACGAGGCGACCACGTCGAAGATCTCCGAGGAGATGCTGTTCTACTGCCGCCAGCGCGGCATGTCGGCGGAGGACGCGACCGCGCTCGTCGTCAACGGCTTCGTGCGCGACGTGCTGCAGCAGCTGCCGATGGAGTTCGCGGTCGAGGCGCAGAAGCTGATCTCGATCTCACTCGAGGGGTCGGTCGGCTGATCGCTGCGGGGCGGGCATGTCCGAGCTCGACAGGGCGCTCGGCGCGCTGAAGGCGCGGCGGGCACAGGACGAAGCGGAACGGCAAAGGCGGCGGACGGTCGCCTGTGAGTTCCTCCAGGAGTTTTTCGAGATCGACATCAAGCCGTCGAGGGAGCTGAAGGAGCACGGAATCGAAAGCGAATGCGACGGGACGCGGCTCGTTCTCGAACGGCCCTCGGAGGGGCACTTCTCCGAAGGCCTGCTGATCGTGGTGGGCGAGCAGGGCGAGATCGACGTCGGCGGCAAGTCGCTCGGACGCTACCAGCCGGCCGACAAGGCGGCGAAGAAGTCGGAACTGATCACGGAAATCATCACGCATTTCAGTCTGTAGGGAACGAATATAGTGGCACTGCTCGAGATCAAGAATCTTCAAGCCAGCGTCGATGGCCGCGACATCCTCAAGGGCCTCGACCTGACCGTGAACAAGGGCGAAGTTCACGCCATCATGGGGCCGAATGGCTCCGGCAAATCGACGCTCGCCCATGTGCTGGCCGGCAAGCCCGGCTACGAGGTGACCGGCGGGTCGGTGACCTTCGAGGGTGCGGACCTGCTGTCGATGCAGCCGGATGAGCGGGCGGCGCGCGGCGTGTTCCTCGCGTTCCAGTATCCGATCGAGATTCCCGGCGTCACCACCATGACGTTCCTGCGCACCGCGCTCAACGCGCAGCGCAAGACCCGCGGCGAGCCCGAGCTGACGGTCCCCGAGTTCATGAAGCGGCAGCGTGACGCGGCGGCGAAGCTGTCGATCGACCAGGAGATGCTGCGCCGGGCGGTCAATGTCGGCTTCTCCGGCGGCGAGAAGAAGCGCAACGAGATCCTGCAGATGGCGCTGCTCGAGCCGAAGCTCTGCGTGCTGGACGAGACCGATTCCGGCCTCGATATCGACGCGCTCAAGGTGGTGGCGGACGGCGTCAACCGGCTGCGCTCGCCGGAGCGGGCGATGATCGTCATCACCCACTATCAGCGGCTCCTGAACCACATCGTGCCGGATGTGGTGCACGTTCTGTCGAAGGGCCGCATCGTGAAGACCGGCGGCAAGGAGCTCGCCCTCGAGCTCGAGGCCAAGGGCTACGCCGGGTACCAGGACGAGGCGGCGTGAGCATGAACGCCGACATCCACCCGATCCGGACGGCGGCCGAGACCGCGCTCATCGAGAGCTTCGCGGCGCGCAAGGCGACGTTGCCCGGCGGCAAGACGCTGGCGGCGCAGCGTGAGGCCGCGTTCAAGCAGTTCGAGCAGCAGGGCCTGCCGCATCGGCGCGTCGAGGAGTGGAAATACACCGATCTGCGTGCGCTGATGCGTGATGCGAAGCCGCTCGCCGCGGCGCCGGGCACCGCCGAGAAGGCGCGCGCCAAGGAGGCGGGCCGCATCGCCGCCGGGATTGAGCCGCGCCGGTTGGTATTCGTCAATGGTGCGTTCGTGCCCGAGCTGTCCGATCTCGCCGCGCTCGAGCCCGGGCTCGCCATCACGTCGGTGGCGCAGGCACTCGCCGCGGGCGACGCCGAGACAATCGCCCGGCTCGCCGATACCGGCTCCGCCAACGGCGATATCGCGCTTGCGCTCAACACCGCGTTCATGGGTGACGGCGCCGTCGTGCGGGTCGCGCCGGGTGCGACCGTCGAGCGGCCGATCCATCTCGCGTTTGTCTATGCCGGGGACAAGCCCGCCGCCGTGTTCACCCGATCGGTCGCGGTGATCGGCAAGGGTGCCCGCGTGATGCTGGTCGAGAGCCACGAAGGTCCCGCCGCGCTCGACTACCAGATCAACACAGCGTTCGATCTCATCATCGCGGACGACGCGCATGTCGACCACGTCAAGCTGACCGGCGAGGGGACGAACGCCCTGCACCTCTCGACGCTGATCGCCGAGGTCGGAGCGCATGCGCGGTTCAACGAGTTCGCCTTCACCACCGGCGGCGCGGTGGTGCGCAACCAGATGTTCGTGCGCTGCGCCGGCAAGGAGTCGAACCTGCGGCTCGCCGGCGCGACGCTCCTCCGCGGCAAGCAGCACGCGGATACGACGCTGGTGGTCGACCATGCGCTCGGCGGTTGTGAGAGCCGCGAGACCTTCAAGTCGGTGCTCGACGACGACAGCCGCGTCATCTTCCAGGGCAAGATCGTGGTGCGCCCCGACGCGCAGCAGACCGACGCCCGCATGGCGAGCCACGCGCTGCTCCTCTCGGAGCGGGCCGAGGCCGACAACAAGCCGGAGCTCGAGATTTTCGCCGACGACGTCCAGTGCGGACACGGCGCGACCTCCGGCGACATCGACGAGAACCTGAAGTTTTATCTGATGGCGCGCGGCATCCCGGAACCGGAGGCCGAGGCGCTGCTGATCGAGTCGTTCGTGGGCGAAGCCGTCGAGGCGATCGAACATGCCGGCCTGCGCGAGGAGCTGATGGGCGCCGTGCGCGAATGGCTGAACGTCAGGAAGTAACATGCATCCGGCAGTGACCAACGGCGCCTATGACGTGAACCGGATCCGGGAGGACTTCCCGATCCTGTCGATGCAGGTCTACGGCAAGCCGCTCGTTTATCTCGACAACGCGGCTTCGGCGCAGAAGCCCAAAGCCGTGCTCGACCGCCTGAACCAGGCCTACACGTCGGAATACGCCAACGTGCATCGCGGGCTGCATTATCTCGCCAACGCCGCGACGGAGGCCTACGAGGGCGCGCGCGAAAAAGTGCGGGCCTTTCTCAACGCGGCGCGGCCCGAGGAGATCATCTTCACCCGCAACGCCACCGAGGCGATCAACCTCGTCGCCTACACGTTCGCGCGCGAGCGCATCAAGCCCGGCGACGAGATCGTCGTCTCGATCATGGAGCACCACTCCAACATCGTGCCATGGCATTTCCTGCGCGAGCGACACGGCGCGGTGATCAAGTGGGCACCGGTCGACGACGACGGCAATTTCCTGGTCGACGAGTTCGAGAGCCTGCTGACGCCGCGCACCAGGATGGTGGCGATCACGCACATGTCGAACATGCTCGGCACCATCGTGCCGGCCAAGCAGGTCGTGAAGATCGCGCACGCGCGCGGCATCCCGGTCCTGTTCGACGGCGCGCAAGGCGCCGTCCATCTCGACGTCGACGTGCAGGACCTCGACTGCGACTTCTACGCCATCACCGGCCACAAGCTGTACGGTCCGACCGGCATCGGCGCGCTGTACGGCAAGTACGAGCACCTGGCGGCCATGCCGCCGTTCAACGGCGGCGGCGAGATGATCCGCGAGGTGTTCACCGACCGCATCACCTATGGCGAGCCGCCGCACCGGTTCGAGGCCGGCACGCCGCCGATCGTGCAGGCGATCGGGCTCGGCGCCGCGATCGACTACGTCAATTCGGTCGGCAAGGAGCGCATCCGCCGCCACGAGGACGACATCGTGCGCTATGCCCACGAGCGCCTGCGCGAGATCAACCGCCTGCGGATCTTCGGCACGGCGAAAGAGAAGGGCTCGATCGTCTCGTTCGAGATGACTGGCGCGCATGCCCACGACGTGGCGACGATCATCGACCGCTCCGGCGTGGCGGTGCGGGCCGGAACCCATTGCGTGATGCCGCTGTTGTCGCGTTTCGGCGTGAGCGCGACGTGCCGCGCCTCGTTCGCGATGTACAACACCCGCGACGAGGTCGACAGCCTTGCACAGGCGCTCATGAAGGCACAGGATTTCTTCCCATGACCGAGGACGTAAAGGACCACCCGGCCGCCGCTGCGACACCGTCGAACGGAACGGCGGCGCTGCCGTCGGAGGAGACCGCGCGGCTCGGCGACGAGATCGTCGCGGCGCTCAAGACGGTGTACGATCCGGAAATCCCGGCCGATATCTACGAGCTCGGCCTGATCTACAAGATCGACATCGCCGACGACCGCAGCGTCACCGTGGACATGACCTTGACCACGCCAAACTGTCCGTCGGCGCAGGAACTGCCGTCGATGGTGGAGAATGCGGTGGCGAGCGTCGCCGGCGTCGGCCCGGTCACCGTCAACGTGGTGTGGGACCCGCCCTGGGACCAGAGCCGCATGTCCGACGAGGCGCGGGTCGTTCTGAACATGTGGTGATGAACAGCGGAGGCCATGATGCCTGCGCTCGATGGCGTGCTCGAAACGTCGCTCTATGTCGACGATCTCGAGCGCGCGGCGCGCTTCTACGAGGACGTGCTCCGCCTCAAGGCGCTAACCTCGGACAGCCGTTTCCGCGCCTATGACGTCGGTGGCAAGAGCGTGCTGCTGCTGTTCAAGCGTGGCGCGACGTTCGAGACGGTGCGGATGCCGGGCGGCACCATCCCGCCGCACGACGGCCACGGGCCGCTGCATATCGCGTTGGCGATCCCGGCCGCCGAACTCGCTGCCTGGGAGCGGCGGCTCGGCGATCACGGCGTCGTGATCGAGGGTCGTACCGACTGGTCACGGGGAGGGCACAGCATCTATTTCCGCGACCCGGACGGCCACCTCTTGGAACTGGCAACGCCCGGGCTGTGGACGATCTACTGAGCGGTCCGCGCGGAACCCGCGAAAAACCCATGCGAATTTGGAGTTAATCCAGAGTTTTCCGGTCTTCACAGACGCAGATTCGTTGTTATTTTAGGTGCATAACATCCGTCTACCGGGCCTTGAACCCGGCGAGAGGAGATCGAGCGAATGGCCACCCCCCGCCCGCGACCGCAGGTGATGCGGCTGACGGACGCTGCCGCGACCCGGATCAAGGACATCCTGGCGAAAGCCGACAAGCCGATCGCGGGCGTGCGCGTCGGCGTGAAGAACGGCGGCTGCGCCGGCATGTCCTACACCATGGAATACGCCGAGGCCGCCGCGCCGCTCGATGAGGTGGTCGAGGACAAGGGGGTCAAGCTGCTGATCGACCCCAAGGCGGTGCTGTTCCTGCTCGGCACCGAGATGGACTTCAAGATCGACAAGCTCTCGTCCGGCTTCGTGTTCAATAATCCGAACCAGACCTCCGCCTGCGGCTGCGGCGAATCGGTCGCGCTCACGCCGGCCGCGGAGGCGTCCGCCGACGCGACCTGAGCGCGTCAACGCATGTCCCGGAAAAGTGGAAGCCGGTTTTCCGAGCCAGGACATGCGTCAAAGCAAAAGGCGGATTCCGAGCACATCCGTGAGCTGTTCGCCACGTTCGGCCCGGTCGACGTGCGCCGCATGTTCAGCGGGGCAGGGGTGTTCGCCGACGGCGTGATGATCGCGCTGGTCGCTTCGGACGTTCTGTATCTCAAGGCCGACGCGCAGACCATTCCGTCGTTCCAGCAGGAAGGACTCGCGCCCTTCAGCTACGCCACCAAGGGCGGTAAGCGCACCATCATGTCGTATTGGCGCATGCCCGACCGGCTCTATGACGACGTCGATGCGCTGGCGGAATGGGCGCGCGCGGCTTTGGCGGCGGCACACCGGACCTCGCAAGGCCGTCGTCCCGCGTCGCGCGCCAAACGCACATCGGCACGCAAGGCGGCGCGCAACACCGCTTGGAAGAAGGTCAGGCGACCTGCGTCTGGGTAACCGGCGCTACTTCCGGATCGGTCTCGCAGATGACGCAGTTGCGGCCGTTGCGCTTGGCTGCGTAGAGGCAGCCGTCGGCGCGCTCGATCAGCGATTGCGGCGGCTCGCCCGGACGGAGATGGGCGACGCCAATCGAGATCGTCACACGGCCGAGGTGCTCGCCGGTCGAGCGTTTCATCAATTCCTTGGTCATGACGGCGCGACGGATGTGGTCGGCGACGGTCACCGCCTGCTGCAGCGCCGTGGTCGGCAGCACGATGGCGAGCTCCTCGCCGCCGAACCGCGCCGCCATGTCCTGGCCCTTGATGTTCTGCTTTACCGCGACTGCGACCAGCCGCAGCACCTGGTCCCCGGTGAGATGGCCGTAGGTGTCGTTGAACGACTTGAAGTGATCGATGTCCGCGAGGATGAGCGACAGCGGCTCGCCACTGGCTGCGGCCTGGTTCATGGCGCGCTCGAGCATCTGGTCGAAATACTTGCGGTTGGCGAGGCCAGTCAGCGGATCGGTCAGGCTCTCCGTGCGCATCGCCTCCAGATTTTCCTGCAGCTCGTTGATCTCCTGCTTGGAGGCCTTGAGCCGCGCTTCGAGCTTGTGGTTGGTCTGCTCCATTTCCTTGGCGGTGTGCACCAGTCGCTCGACGATCGCGCGCAGGCCTTCGCGGTCGTCGCCGCCGAGCTGGTCGCTCATGCCGGCGAGGCTTTCGCTGGTGCGCGTCGCCGAGCCCACCGCGGCGTCGATCATGGTCATGACCTGCTCGATCTCGCCCATGACCTTGGAGCCCACGGAATCGATGCGGTCGGTCAGCCGCGTCGGCGACAGGAACGTGTCATAGATCTTGTCGATGTCGGCCTGACTCAGCGCGCCGTTCGTGGCGAGCATCTCGTTGAGCGTCTGGTTGAGCGACGGATTGTAGCCGGTCGCATAATTGTACCAGACCTCGTAATTGCGGGGCAGGGCCGGCTGGCGCAGCGCCTTGATCTGCCCGAGCGCAATGTTCGCGAACGCCATTGTGCGTTCGTGCTCGTCGCTCTGCGCAGTCATAGGTAGCTCCGCTTCGCGGGAAAACATCCGCGATTCCGAACTGGGGCGGATGAAAGCGGCCGCAGCGGGCCTCGATGCCCCAGGAGTTCCGAAGCTATGAGACAGGGGTGAATGCAGGGTAAATTTCGCGATCGCGCGCACACCAACGTGAGCGGCGCGCGATCAGGCGGTATTCCGCGGCATAACCTGAAGGTATCCGATATCCGAGCGTGATCAGTGCTCAGGCCTTGAGCCGGGTCGGACGCAGCAGGAAGGCCGGTAGATGTTCGCTATCACCGGTCTCGGCGCGCGGTGCACGCGGCTCGGCGGAGCGTGGCTTTGCCGGCGCGCGCGGCAGTGCCTGGTCGAAGCGCGCCACGTTGTCCTTGCCGTCGCGATGGCCGTCGTCGCGCTTGCCGCGCCCGCGGCCCTGTCCGCGTCCCTGGCGACCGCGATTGCGTCCGCCGTCGCGCTTGTCGCGCGGCGCCGCGAGCTCCTCCGCGCCCGGCGGCTCGCCCGCCCACGGAATCGGCTGGCCGATCAGTTTCTCGATCGCGCCGACGGATTTCTGGTCGATCGGCGCGACGATGGTGATCGCCGTGCCGGAGCGCCCTGCGCGCCCGGTGCGGCCGATGCGGTGCACGTAGTCGTCCGGATGATGCGGGACGTCGAAATTGAACACGTGGCTCACGTCCGGGATGTCGAGACCGCGCGCGGCCACGTCGGACGCGACCAGCAGCTTCACCTCGCCGCGGCGGAACTGGTCGAGCGCTGCCATGCGTGCCGACTGGTCCATGTCGCCGTGCAGAGCGACGGCCGAAAAACCATGACGCAGCAACGAATGATGCAGCTGCGCGACCTCGCGTTTGCGGTTGCAGAACACGATCGCGTTCTTGAGACCATCGGCGCCGCGGATCAGGCGACGCAGCGTGTCACGCTTGTCGTGGGATTCGCGGCCGGTCTTGACGAGCTGCTGGGTGATGGTGGCGACGGTGGTGGCGGGACGCGACACTTCGACCTTGACCGGATTGTGCAGGAACTGCTCGGTGATGCGGCGAATTTCCGGCGGCATCGTCGCCGTGAAGAAAAGCGTCTGGCGGGTGAAGGGGACCAGCTTGCAGATGCGCTCGATGTCGGGGATGAAGCCCATGTCGAGCATGCGGTCGGCCTCGTCGATGACCAGGAGCTCGACGCCGGTCATCAGCAGACGGCCACGCTCGTGGTGATCGAGCAGGCGACCGGGCGTCGCGATCAGCACGTCGACGCCGCGCGTCAGTTTCGAATCCTGATCGTCGAACGAGACGCCGCCGATCAGCAGCGCGACGTTGAGTTTGTGCTTGGCGCCGTATTTGGCGAAGCTCTCCTCCACCTGCGCTGCGAGCTCCCGCGTCGGCTCCAGGATCAGGGTTCGCGGCATGCGCGCGCGGGCGCGGCCGGTTTCGAGCATGGTCAGCATCGGCAGCACGAAGGCCGCGGTCTTGCCGGTGCCGGTCTGGGCGATGCCGAGCACGTCGCGCCGGGCGAGCACGTGCGGGATGGCCTGATCTTGAATGGGGGTGGGAGAAGGGTAACCAGCCGCACTGACGGCGGAGAGAACTTTTTCGGACAAGCCGAGATGCGAAAAGGACATTGCGCCTCGAATCATGGTCGCCCGGAGCTTGGTCCGCGCCGGATACGAACGATACAGCGATTTGCGCGGGAATGGGCGGCCGACAGGTTCATTCGGACCGTTTGCGCGGAAGATAGTGACGCGTCGGGGAAAGTCAATGCGCAGAAACGGCAATAAGTTAATCATCCGTCGTCGTTTCTTCACATTGGCCCCGCGTTCCGCTTGCAATAGAGACGGCTGAGATTCGGCTCTTCGAGGAGCGGTGATGCATACCTTTCTCGCGATCTGGCTCGCCGCCCAGGCCGCCACGGTTGTGATCGTCTGGGCGTTCACCCGGGGGCTCGGCCGGCCGGAGCGGCTCGATCGCCAGCCACGCGTGGCCGTCATCGTCGCGGTCAAAGGCCACGAGCACGAGTTCGACGGCTTCCTCGCTGCCCTGTTCGCCCAGGACTACCCGAACTGGCGCGTGATCTTCACCGTCGAAGCCGCGGACGACGCTGCGGTTTCCGCGATCGAAACCTATCGTCGGCGCTATCCTGACAAGGTCAGCCTCGTGGTCGCTGGGCTCGCTCGCGACGAAGGTCAGAAGTCGACCAACCTGCGCGCTGCTGCCGAGCGACTCACCGCGGACGATGAGATTCTGGTGTTCGCCGATGCCGACATATGGCCGCAGCGGGACTGGCTCGCCCGGCTGGTCGGCCCGCTGGTACGCGGCGAGGCCGACATCGTGTCAGGCTTCTCCTGGCTGATCATGAAGGACCGGAAACTGTCGAGCTTCGGGCTCGCCTCGATGGCGGCGTCAGTCGCCACCTTGCCGCGCTACTCGTTCTTCAACGCCTGCTGGGGCGGCACCACGGCGCTCGGGCGCCAGCAGTTCCTGGCCCTCGGCCTGCCTGATGCCTGGCGCGGCACGCTGAGCGACGACCTGCAACTGACCAATCTCGCGCAACGCGCTGGTCTCCGGATCGCGGCGCCGCGCGAAATCCTGTTGCGCATCCCGCTGCTGACCGAGGGCTTTGCCGATGTCGCCCATGCCGCGCGGCGCTGGTACATGTTCGTTCGTGTGCACCTGCCGGTCGCCTATGCGCTCACCGTCGCGGCGATGAGCTTCACCGCGGCAGGTTGGGTGTTCGCGCTGGTCGGGTCACTGGTCGACGACGCCGATGCGCAGAACGTCTTGGTCGCGGCGCTGGCGCTCGCCGTATTCCGCAGCGCCGGCCGCGCGGTGCTGGTGGCGCGGCTGTGGGGCCGCTCCGGCATCGCCGAGAACCGCGCCTTTCTGCTGGCGGATCCATTGGTCACGCCATTCGCGGCGGCATTCAATGCCGCCTGTGGCTGGTCGGCGCTGTTGCTTCGCCAAACCAGCTGGGCTGGCATAACCTATGAGATGCTGGGACGGCAGAAGGTCAGAATTCTGGCGCGAAAGCCCGGCTAGATCATGATCCCGACAACGTGGATAACCGATTGCGCGCCTGCGCGAAGCCCTGGCAAGGCCTGACGGCGTGGCTGGACGCTTCGGCGGGCCAAGGCAGGTCGGGAGAAGATCATGATCCGAAGAATTGACTTGAACCCGCGGCCGGTGGCGGGCGACTAACGCGGGGCACATGCCTGCGCGAGCGGCGGGGTTTCCGGAGGGGAGGGGTAGCATCATGACGGCAATGATGACGCAGGCGATCCGCGCTGGATTCGCCACGCTGCTCGTTCTGTTCGGCTTGGCGCTGCCGGCCCAGGCGCAGAAACGCGTCGCCCTCGTGATCGGCAACGACACCTATCAAAACGTGTCGCAGCTGCGCAAAGCGGTCAACGACGCGGCGACCATGCGCGACACCCTCAAGAAGCTCGGCTTCCAGGTGCTGTCGGCGGAAAACCTCACCCGCCGCGACATGATCGACAAGCTGATCTCGTTCGACCGCATGGTCGAGCCCGGTGACGTCGCCTTCGTGTTCTTTTCCGGTCACGGCTTCGAGGTGAAGGGCGAGAACTTCCTGCTGCCGGTCGACGTTCCCGCCGCGACCGCGGGCCAGGAGGAGTTGATCCGCGACGCCTCGTTCGCAGCGCAGCGCATCATCGATCGCCTGCAGGCGCGCCGCGCCCGCACCGTCATCCTGGTGCTCGACGCCTGCCGCAACAATCCGTTCGAACGCAAGGGTACGCGTGGCGCCGAAGGCGCCGGCGGCCTCGCGGCAATGACGCCGCCGCCCGGCGTGTTCGTGGTGTTCTCGGCCGGCGCCAAGGAGACCGCGCTCGACCGGCTGTCAGATGGTGACGCCAATCCCAATTCGGTGTTCACCCGTTACTTCGCCGAGCAGTTGACGACGCCGGGCCTGTCGCTGGTGCAGATCGCCAAGCGCACCCAGCAGGGCGTCAATCAGCTCGCCGCCACCATCCGCCACGACCAGACGCCGGCCTACTACGACCAGATCGTCGGCGACGTGTACCTCGCCGGCCTGGGCAATCCGGGCGCCGCCGCCAATCCGCCGCCGCTCCCGGGTCCGACCGTGGCGGCGTTGCCGCCGCAGCCGCTGCCGCAGCGGCAGGAGCCGGCGAACGAGCCGGTCAACGCGCCCATCGCCAATTTCTCGCGCCACAATTCGGGCTGGACGGTGAGCCTGTCGTTCGTCGAGCCGACCACCGTCATTTCGTATCGAGTCGGCGATAGCGGAAACTTCCGCGACACGGGTTTCCTCGACGTGCTCGACCCGCAGACGCGCAAGCGCATGCCGAACCCCTCGTTCTCGCTCGACTCCGACCAGGCGGCCGCCACCATCTATGTGCGTTATGTCGACCGTCGCGGCGAAGAGGTCGGGCCGTTCCCGATCCGCTTCGATCCGCTCGGCGCGCTGGTGCGCGACCAGCGCAAGATCCTCGAAATGACCGCGTCGAGCTGGCTCGCCTTCCGCGAGTTCAACGGGCTCCTCATCTACTACACGCATCTGATGTCGTACCGCTGCGCGATCCGCGAGGTGCGCATCGGCATCGACTCGCAGCTGCCCGACAAGGTGCTGACCCTGCCCCCCTGCGATCCCAAGGACCCGTCGGCGATTCCCTCGAACTCGACCCCGTATCTCAAGCTGCCCACGTCGACCAAATCTGTCTCGGTCGAGCTGACGTTCCGCGATGGCAGCCAGTCCGAGCTCAAGACGTTCCGACGCTGACCCAACCTGCCGGCGAAGCTTGCCGGGAGGTTAACAGCGCGTCCCAATTCGCCGGCGATGTCGTGACAATTCGCCGGCGATATGAGGCTGCCGCGTAGGGAAATCCACACGTGGCCTCCGCATGATGCGGGCCGTCCGCGGTCCACGTGAGCCTCGTCGTGCGTTTCCTTCGTATCTGTCTCTGCCTGCTGGTGCTCGGCTCCGCCGCGGTTGCGGCGCCGTCCGCGGAGGCACAGGCCAACCTCTCGGAAAAGCTCACCGAGATCCTCAAGGAAGCCCAGCGGGCTGAAGCACAGCGGCTCTACGAGCGCGCAATCGAGCTCTACCAGCAGGTGCTCCTGACCGGTGTCGCCGATGCGAGCCAGCGTCGCGAGCTGCTGAAACTGCGCGCTGTCGCCTACGAGCGGACCAACGAGCTGCTCAAGGCCGAAACCGACTTCACCGCGGCGATCAACGTCGAGCCGGTCGATCCGGGGGCCTATGCCGATCGCGGCTATTTCTATCTGCGGCGCGGCCGCTATCCGGACGCACTCGAGGATTTTGTCTCCGGCTCGCGGCTCGCACCGAAGAACGCGGTCTTCCAGTACGGCGCCGGCCGCGTGCTGGTCGCGATGAAGAACGATCTCGGTGCGGTCGCACTGTACAGCGAAGCGATCACGCTCGACCCGAACGAGGGTGCCAATTATCTGGCGCGCGCCGAGGCGCAGGTGCGGCTCAAGCGCTTCGACGAGGCGGTCGCGGACTACAGCCGGGCGCTCAAGCTTCGATTGAAGACGCGCAACGACTGGTTCTTCGCCTATCTCGGCCGGGGCTATGCCGAGATCCAGCGCGATCGCTACGACAGCGCGGTGGAGGATCTCGATCAGGCGCTGCGTCTGATGCCGAAGGACCTGCAGGCTCTGCTATGGCGCGGCCTGGCCCAAGAGCGGCGCGGCAATATCGATCAAGCGATCGACGACTACGAGCATGCGTTTCAGCTCGCGCCGCGCGACAACTGGGTGCGGCTCAGCCTGCAACGGCTGCGGTCATACTAGGGCAGGACGCGTTCTCAGCGTGCGCCCGATTGGGGCGACACGCGGTCGTGAGTCCACCAGTCCCGGTCGAGCGTGATCAGTCGAGCGGCTCGAGCTTGATGACCGACGCGCCGTGGTTCGAGCCGACCCAGAACGTCACCGGCGACGTCGAGTTGTCGACGAACACGCGGCGGATATTGGTCGAGCGCGGCAGCAGGTAGTCGACCATCTGCCCGGTCTTGGTGTCGAGCCGGGTGACCTGGTCGCTGATCATCGAGCCGGTCCAGGCCTCCTCGTTCTTGTCGAGCACGACGTCGTAGGGCGATGCCCACTTCGTCGCGAGCTTCCACTCCTTGAACTGCTCGGTCTTGGTGTCGAACATGGCGATGCGGTCGCCGCGATACATGCCGAACCACAGCCGGTCCTGCGCATCCATCATGCCGCGGCGCGGCGCCGAGCGCTTGGTCGGCGCTTCGTAGAGCGTGACCTTGCCGGTCTTGGCGTCGATGCGCCCGATATGCTGGTGGCGGAAGTCGGTGAAGTAGAGGTTGTTCTGCGAGTCCGGAATGACGTCGTAGATGTTGTGCGCCTCGCCCTTGGGCGCGTCCTTGAACGGCTCCCAGGTCTCGATCTTGCCGGACGCGAGGTCGAGCCGGTGCACGCCGGCGAAACCGTTGTTCTGCGTCCACACCTTGCCGTCGACGTGGGCCGATTGCGGGCTGACCATGTTGACCTGCGCGGCGTCGATATTCTGCTCAGGCGGCAGCGGCCACGTCTGGAACTTCTGCGTCCGCGGATCGAACTTGACGATGGTGGCTTGGTACATGTTGCCGAGCCACAGATTGCCATCCTTGTCGGAGCGCAGGCCGAGCAGTCCAGTCGGGAAGCCCGGTTTCTGCTCGGGGATGGCGAATTCGGTGTGCTCGCCAGACTTGGGGTCGAGCCGACCGAGGAACTGCTCGCCGAAGCTCGAGTACCAGGCGATGCCGGCGGCGTCGACGATCACGTCGTGCGGCTCGATCGTCTCGCGGCCGAGGTCGTACTCCGTATAGATCACGCGCGTCGCGCGGCCACTCGGGCGCGGCAGGGTCTTCAGCGGGTAGCTCCATTGCGGAGCGGAGCTGAGATTGACGGTGGCGAGGAATTCGGCGGCGTTGCGATAGACCTGCACGCGCTGGTCGCCGCGCTCTTCCATCAGCCGCTCGCCTTTGCGCAATTGCGGATGCGCCGGAATGCTCTGGTTCACGTAGCCCTGCATGCGCGGCAGCGTGACGGTCAGGAATTCCTCGACCTTGTGCTGCGAGCGCGCCACGCGCTCGAGCGTGTGGCAGCCGACGCAGTTGAGCAGCTGGCCCTTCTGCTGATCGGAGCCGGGCATGCTCGCCATCCATTCGGCGTTGGAGAGCTGCGCTGCAAGGTCCTCGGTCTTGCGCAGCTTGAGGTCGAGCGTGGTGGTCTTCTGCGCCGTCACCTCCACGGCCTTGTGGTTGTCGAGGTCGTAGCCGACCGCCCGGATACGCAGCTCGTAGGTGCCGGCGCCGAGCTTGCCTGCGGGGAAGCTGTAGCGGCCATCCTTGTCGCTGACGACGGTGATCGTGATGGTGGAGCCCGCCTTCTTGGCGCTGACCAGCACGCCTTCCATCGCTCCATCCTCGGCCGATGAGACCTGGCCGGTCAGCGCGGCTTGCGACTGTGCGTGAAGCGGAGCGGACGCGGTGAACGGAAACAGGGCCGTGATGACGACGAGCGACAGGGATGCAAAGCGCATCGGACGAACCTCCCGAAAATGCTTTTTGTGATGATGGCCGCCCTGAAAACCGGCGGGCCGAGTGATCCGCGCGCTGCACGGATGCGGGGAGGGGGTACTGGCGGCGTCTCGCTTTGGATGAAAAATCTCAGGTCACGGAACGGTCGTGACGCCGCTCCTTCGACCCTCCGCCGACACGCGCCGGATTCCCGGTGTCCTCCTGTCGCCTTGCGGCGAGCATAGGCTGCGTATCAACGGGCCGCAACGCGGTCAGCCACGTGTCGGCTTCCGATCACGTATGCACCGACGATCGGCTGAATCTATCCGGCGCGGCCGTAGCTGTTGACGCTCTCGGCGCTGTCGAGCCGGACGCCGCTGGTGGAAAAGGCGTCCGCCGCGGATTTCTGGAAGAGCGGCAGGCCGAACCCGGCTCCGATTCCCAGCAAGACTGCAACGACGACACCGAGACTGAACGCTCGCATGGCAACCTCCTGCATCACCTCCCTCACACCGGAGATAGGGATTGCCAGGGTCGCTCTCAACTGAGCTGCGACATCACGGAAACATCACGAATGCAGGAGGTGGCCGGCGGAGGCGCTAGCAGCCGCGGCAGATAATCATGGTGCGCCGGAGCCTGTCTTCCTTCTGGTCCTCGAGCTTGAGCCACTCATCGGAAAGCGGCTTCGGTGCGACCGCCAGAGACGCGTCGCTCGCGATGTCCGACCGTCCCGCCGTGCGGCGGCTGGTCTCGGCCCGCGTCGAGCCGACCGTCGAAACCTCTGTCGACCGGTCGGCATCCCGGTCACGGCGGACCACCGACCGTCGCGGGGTATGCACGGTGGGGTCTGCGGCGGTGCGGGCCCGGGGGGCGGTCGCGGCGGCGGATGAGTCGTAGGTTTGTTGCCAGTTCGAGGACGCGCAGCCGGCAAGCGCCAGCGCGGCCGCGACGACCAGCAGAATTGGCCCTTTTCGGCCCGGAAGCCCGTTTCGGCCCTGAAGCCCGGATCGGCCCTGAAGCCCGGAGATGTGACGCATGGACAGCCCCTTCCCACGTCTGGCGCAGTTCGTGCATAGCACAGAACAGCGCCGGTGGATACGTGGGGTAGGGGCGGGCGCATCCCGGGCCGGCGGCCCGGAACGAGTGCAAGTTTCGTCAGTTGTGGTGTTGCAGGAGCTGTTACGATGCCCGAAGTCACCTACCTTGCCGGCATGATCGTCGGATTGCTCGCCGTTTTGTCCATCGGTCTGCGGATGTTCACGCGGTGACCAAAGCCGGAGCGGAATGAGGCTCGCACCATCATCCCGCTCTCGCTTTTCCTCACGGACGTGGACTCACGCGGCTGTGGCACGCCGGTCGATGTTCTGCAGCAGCTGCCGCAGACGGTCGGAGTCGGCCGTTCGACGCGCGTCGTCATAGAGATCGGCCGCGATCGGCGGCGCATTGAAATCGTCGGAATACGATTCCGAATACGCCGGCAGCGCCCGCTCGTGCGCCTGGCTCCAGGTCCCCTCGCGCCGGTCGACATAGACGCGGCGACGACGCGCCAGCGCCAGTTTGACCACCGTGTGCAGCAGGCCGCCGGCAATCGCCAGCGCGGCAATGAACAGCAGCAGCATCTGCAGCGGCGTCGCTGCGCTGTCGTCCGCGGCTTGCACTGTGGCCGCTGCGGTCGCCCGGCCCGCGGCCGGCGCAACATCGCGTGGCTCGCTCGCCTTCACGTCATTCACCGCAGGCTCCGAGACGGCGGCGACCGGCACGTCAGCTGCCGTCTCCGCGCCGTTGGTGCCGGCGGTCGGCTGTTCCGGGGCCGGTGCCGGCCACGGCAGAACGCCGGCTGATGGAGTTGCCGTCGCAGCAGCAGGCTGCGGCGCGGCCTGCACGACCGGTTCGGCCGCAGTCGCGGCGCCGTAGATGAACCGCTGCATCCGACCCTGGGCGTTGTCGGCGGCCGGCTGCGGCTGTGTTGGCGCGGCGGACTGCTCGGGCTTGCGTTCGCTGCGTGCCGGTCGTGTCGCCGCTTCGTCCGCAGCGGCTGTCCGCCGGACGATCCGATGCGCCTTCTGACCTTGCGCGGCAAGGTACCAGCATTTGCGCTGAGTGGTGCGATCCGTGCGGAAGTACCAGTGGCTCCCTTCGGGTGGTGTCGAGTCCGGCGCGGCGAGGCAGGTGTCGGTGGCGGCGGGAGCGGCGTTTCCGGCTGTGGCCGGCAGCAGGGTGATGGCGGCGAGTGCTACAAACAGATCGGCGAATACGGCCCGCACGGTTGAACGATTTTGTTGTGACATGCGACTCTCCGTGACTTGTCGAACATTGCAGCACCCCCGCATCGAGCCCCGATTGCGCAGCGCACTGTCGAGCTCGAATCCGGTGGCAATGGGTCGCAAATTCGGCAATCCGCGCGCTTGATCAGGCCCATCTCGCGACGCACACCGCCTTCCGATAGGGCAGTGTGACTCGATCTCCACACAGGTGTGTCGCGGATGATGCAGTTTTGCTGTGCGCGGCGGTTCCGTGTCCGCATTTCCGCCCAGCTTCGCCAACAATGTTTTTCAGCGAATCAGATTCGTACGGGGACCTGGGGACACACTCCCACACGCAGTACATGCAGTATTGACATCGGGCGGAGACAGAAAGTCATGAGTACTCCCCTCCCACCGCAGCCGCGGACTGAGCGGCCGCATTTGACAGCGCTCCCGACATCATCGCTTCCGACCGCAGCGCTCTCGACAACGGCGATACCGGTCTCGTCGATCGACAGCGAGCTGGCTCTCTTGAGAGAGCAGAACCAGCAGCTGCGCGACCTGGTGGTTCAGCTCTCGAAGGTCGTCGTCAAGCAGGTGCTCGAACGATAGCTCTGGTCACTGGACCTCGACGTCCTCCCAGAAGCCGAGACGATGGTCGACATCCTTGTACGCCGGGCGCGGCGCCTCGTAGCTCCAGGCGGCGCGCGGATGGCGCTTGCCGTCGACGACGACGTCGTAGAACTGGACGCCGTGCGGGCACTCGAGATCCTTCGCGGTCTTGGGGGCCTTCTCCAGCCATTCCATGCGCACCGCGTCGCGCGGGAAGTAGTCGTAGCCGGCGAGCTGGACGATGTCGTTGCTTTCGGCGATCACGTGGCCGTCGACTTTTGCCTTCATGCTGCGATCTCCCGGTTCGTCCCTGAAAAATGGCGGTGCGAGGTCCGGGTTTCAAGCGACCTCACGTCATGGCGACCTCACGTCATGATGCCGTGAAGGCTGCGAAATCGGCGGTGTCAAGCCGGGCCTGACCCTCACGAGACACGACCCGCGGAATCGTTCCATCATATTGTGCCCGGAACGCCGGCTCTGCCCGAGCGTTGTTATGGCGCACGGGCAACGGAGAGCGCCGATGCCTATGTTGCTCTGGTTTCCGTGGATCGTGTGGTCCGGCCTGCTGACATTGCCTGACCAGCGCCCCCGCGGCGAATGATCAGCAACCCGTGACGGTTATGGCGCGCACCGCGCGCCAGGCTCATAAGAATAAGGGCTCCGGCGTCGCTGCTGGAGCCCTTTGGCTAGGTGACACACTTCCCTGGATCCGTGGTCCGACCCGCCGCAGGTCGGGCGCCGCAAGCGCGAGTGGCACGGCTTGCGGTGCGATCCCTACCTGACTTGGAAGACGTTGACACGCGCCTATCTCGGTCGCTCGGATTCGTGTTGAACTTGATGCGAATTGAAAGCGGGGTAGCCGAGATGGTCATTCGCGAGTGGCGCGGCCGCGCCAGCCTGGAGCGGGCAACCGCCTATCCGAAACATTTCCACGATCATGTCGTGCCCGAGCTGCGCAAGCTGCGCGGCTTCGTCGGCGCGCAGCTGTCGCGACGCCATCTCGGCGACAAGTTCGAGTTTCTGGTGCTGACGCGCTGGCAATCGCTCGATGCGGTGCGCGCCTTTGCGGGCGCCGATGTCGCGAAGGCGGTGGTCGAGCCTGGCGCGGTCGCGGCGCTGACCGACTTCGACGCGACCGTGCAGCATTACGACGTGATCGAGGAGGTGGCGCAGTGACCGGCTTTATCGATCCGACCAAGGAGACGTTCGCCGCGTTCCGCGCCGACGACCGGCCGGGCGCGATCCACATGCTCAACCTGGTGAGGCTGCGCGAGCGCGCGGCCTATCCCGACGGCCGCGCGGCGAGCGGCGTCGAAGCCTATGCAGCCTACGGCCGCGACAGTGCTCCGGTGTTCACGCGCCTCGGCGGCCGCATTGTCTGGCAAGGCAGGTTCGAGCTGATGTTGATCGGCCCCGCGCAGGAGCGGTGGGATCATTGCTTCATCGCCGAGTATCCGAGCGTCGCGGCGTTCGTGGAGATGATCCGCGATCCGGCCTATCGCGACGCGGTCAAGCACCGGCAGGCTGCGGTCGAGGACTCGCGTCTCGTCAGACTGGCGCCGATGAAACCGGGCAGGGGTTTTGGCGAGGCGGGGTAGCGCATATCCCGGAAAAGTGGACGCCGGTTTCCCGCCTGCGCGAAGCCCGGGGCACAGACCTTCCGCGTAGCGCGAGGCTTCGGCGGGCGAAGGCAGGTCCGAAAAGGATATGCGCCAACACAAAGAGTCCGGTCGAAGCGGAAGCTCGGTCACGGCGTGTCTTCCGGCGCATCGAAGCTCAGGAGGTGCTGGTAGTACTGCCAGAGATTGTCGTCGGCGCCGCGAACGATTCTGTTGTGCGCTCTCCCCCACGGCCAGAACAGCGTGTCCGGGTGTCGTTTCATGCCCGGGATGCGGTAGCGGTTCCGCATCGACCAGCCCCAATCGGCGCCGTGATTCCTGCGGTAGACCTCGCCGACGTAGCTTCCCAGCATGCGGTAGTACGGCTCGATCTGCTGGTCGGTGGGGCGGACCCTGCGATAATCGTGGTGCAGCGCGGCGCCGATGCCTTCGACGGCCAGGATGCTCTCGTCGGACCAGTCGAGGTCGAGGTCGAATTGCTTCAGCGCGAACGTCACGAGATCGCGGCTGTAGGCCTCGGCCACCTGCTGAAGTTTGAGGTCCGGCTGGAACTCGCTCATCGCGCGGTCCACGAGCGCGTCATTCGGGCAGGATCTTCTTCAGGGGCGCCGCACCCGCGACGATCGCGACGCCCGCCGCGCCAGCGATCGTCGCGATCATCAGGAAGAAGTCGCCCTTCGCCATCGTGCTCCAGAAGCCGCCGAGCCAGCCGGCGAGAAAGGTTCCGGCGAACGAGGTCGCGAGCCAGACACCCATCAGCGTCGAGACCGAGCGTCCTGGTGCGACGTTGGACACGAGCGACAGCGCAGTCGGTGACATGTAGAGCTCGCCGATGGTGATGACCACGAAATAGAGCAACAGCCACAGCCAACTCGCCTTGTCGGAACCGACACGCAATGCCGCCACGGCAAGTAGCACATAAGCGAGTGCGTTGAGAAAGCAGCCGATCGCCATCTTGATCACGGTCGACGGCTCGCTGCCGCGCCGCGCCTGCCGCCCCCACAGCCAGACGATCGCCGGGGTGAAGGCGAAGATCATGAACGGGTTGAACGACTGGAACCAGGTGGTCGGGATCTCGGCGGCGAAGCCGAACAGGGAGACCGCGCGATCGGTGAAGTCGTCGGCCCACAGCGCGATCGTGTTGCCCTGCTGCTCGAAGGTGGCCCAGAAGAACGTCGACGGCACGGCGAGCACGATCAGTGCGAATGCGGCGCGTGCATCCTCGCGGTCGTAGCGATGCGGCGTGCCGGCAAGCTTCGCCTTGAGGAGCTGGTCGAGCGGCAAGGTCGGGGTGGCGTAGAGATAGACCGCGAGGCCGATCAGCATGCCGACGCCTGCCGCGGCGAACCCGTAGTGCCAGCCCCATCCCTCGCCGAGAGTCCCGCACACGAACGGCGCGAGGAATGCGCCGAGATTGATGCCGACATAGAAGATCGAATAGGCGCGGTCGCGCCTGCGGTCGCCGGGCGCGTAGAGGTCGCCGACTTGCGTCGAGATGTTCGGCTTGAACGCGCCGTTGCCGAGGATGAGCGTGAGCAGTGCGAGCAGGAACAGCGACTCGAACGCCATCATGAAATGTCCGGCCGCCATCAGCAGCGCGCCGATGATCACCATGCGCCGCTGGCCGAGCACGCGGTCGGCGAGCAGTCCGCCGATGATCGGCGTGAAATAGACGAGCCCGGTATAGAGCCCGTAGATGTACGAGGCGAAAGGCTGCACCGCCAGCGGACCCGACACCGCCTCGAGCGCGGACCTGAGCCATCCGAGGCCGATCACCTCGCCGGCGCGCTCCGGCAGCAGCAGGTACTTCACCATGTAGAGCACCAGCAGGGCGCGCATGCCGTAGTAGGAGAAGCGCTCCCACATCTCGGTGGTGAAGAGGTAGGTCAGTCCGCGCGGATGGCCGAACAGGTCGTCGCCCGCGCTCTGGGCGGGGCGGGATGCGCTCGCGTCGCGGGCGGCGTCGACCATCATTGAACTATAGCAGGCGTGGCAGGCCAGCCGTGGTCACCGCTGGGCACGCGGGTGGTCCTTCAGGATGTCGGTCCACTTGGCAATCTCGCTGCGCAATTTCGCGCCAAGCTGCTCCGGCGACGATGCGATCGGCTCGAACCCGAGCTCGGCGAAGCGCGCGTGCACCTCGGCGAGCGCGATCGTCGCGCGTGCGTCCGCATTGATCTTGGCGATCACGGCGGCCGGCGTGCCCTTCGGAGCATAGAGCCCATACCAGGCGGGCGGCTCGAACTGGCCGACGCCCGCCTCGGCCAGGGTCGGCACGTCGGGCAGCGCCTCCTGACGGTGCGCGCCGGACACCGCGAGCGCGCGGTATTGCCCGGCCTGGATCTGGGGCACATAGCCGCCGATGGTCGGCAGCATCACATCGACCCGCCCCTGCATCAGGTCCACATAGGCGTGCATGGCCTGCTGATTGTAGGGTACGTGCCGCAGCCGGATGCCGGCCAGCCGCTGGATCAGCTCCATGCTGAGATGTCCGACCGTGCCGTTGCCGGCCGATCCGTAGGTCAGCTCATCGGGATGGGCCTTGGCGTGGCTGATGAGGTCGGCGACGCTGCGCAGCTTCGAGGCCGGGCTGACCAGCAGCACGGTCGGCGCGGTCGCGACGACCATGATTGGGTCGAAGTCCCGGACCGGATCGAACTGGGCGCTCGGCTGCAGCGTGACGTTCACCGCCAGCGACTGGGTGGTGAGGAGGAGCGTGGTGCCGTCGGCCGGCGCAGCGGCGACGGCGGCGGCGGCAAGATTGCCGCCCGCGCCGGCACGGTTCTCGATCACCACCGTCTGGCCCCAGCGCTCGCCGAGCTTCTGGCCGAGCACGCGTGCCAGCACGTCGCTGGTGCCGCCGGCGCCGAACGCGACGATCAGCCGGACATTGCGGGTCGGGAAGGGCTCGGGGCCCTGGGCTGCGAGCGGGCGGGGCTCCCAGAGGCATGCGAGCACCAGCAGCCCCAGGGGAAGGACGCGCAGCGTGTCCATGAAAGGTCCCGGCTGACCTGTGGACAATGTGCGATGCTAACCTCGATCCGCGCCGAAACGGCGAGAAATGCCGAAAATCTCGATGCAACCAATATTTAACCGGCGCCCTGTGGCAGAAATGTCATAGCCCGAACTGCCCGAGTCAACTATGGTGTCTTGCGATTGGGACATCGGGCCCGCTTGGGCGGACTTTGGGATTCAGGACGGGGTCGACATGAAACAGCTCGCATTTGGAAGCGTTGTCGCGGCCGTTGTAACGATGGCTGGAATTGCTAACGCGGCGGATCTGCCACGTCCGGCACCTGTCTACAAAGCTCCGCCGCCGCAGGGCTTCTCGTGGACCGGCTGCTATATCGGCGGCGCCGCAGGCGGCATCTTCAACCGCAGCGATGTGACGTCGAACCCATTGGTTGCGGGGGCGCCGTTCGCTGACAATTCCAGCTCGTTCAACTTCAACGACTCCGACTTCACGGCTGGCGCGGTTTACGGCTGTACCCGGCAGTTCGCCCCGAATTGGGTGTGGGGCTTCGACTCCGATTTCAGTTGGACCGGCATCAGTGAATCTGTCGGGTTTGCGCACGCGGCAGCCGGCGGGCGCACCGCTTACAGCGGAACGGTGACGCAGGATATCGATTGGATCTCAACCACCCGTTTGCGGTTCGGCTGGGTCCAGGGTCCTTGGATGGTGTTCGCGGCCGGCGGTCTGGCGGCGGGCAAGGTGAAATCGAGCTATGCCGACCTGGACGCGACCGGGAACAGGTTTCTCGGCTCTGAATCCAAGAACCAGTGGGGTTGGACGATCGGCGGCGGTGTCGAATATGCGCTGAGCCAGAACTGGTTCCTGCGCGGCGAATATCTGTACGTCGATCTCGGCAGCCATGATTACACGAGCTTCGCCACTGTGCCGGGCAACGGACAGTGGAACACCAGTGTTGACACCAAGGCTCACATCGCCCGCGCTGCGCTGACCTATCGCATCACGACGGCGGGTTCTTGGTTCGAATGGGCGATGGGCGGCTTCAGATACTGACGCGCTCTCTGCTTCGCTGGAATCTGGAAAGCCCCGGCCTCGCCGGGGCTTTTCGCTTGCGTCGAGCGTGCGACAACGCGTCGGCGGTCTTTGATCGAGCCGTGCCAGACGATATGCTTCGAACAACCTAACGTCATCCGGCCTGGATCGAACAATCAGGCACGGAAGGGAGGATGCATGAAGATCGCATACGGCGGCCGGGCTCTGCTGGCCGGTCTGATCATCACCACATTGGCTGCGAGCCTCGGACCGGCGGTGGCGCAGAGCGACGCCGCGGCCGGCTATCCCAACAAGCCGATCCGCCTCATCGTCGGCTTCGCCGCCGGCGGCGGCAACGATCTGATGGCCCGGCTGCTGGGACAGCGCTTCTCCGAGATCATCGGCCAGCCGGTGGTGATCGAGAACAAGGCCGGCGCCGGCGGGCGCATCGCCATGGATTTCGTGAAGAACCAGCCCCCGGACGGCTACACGATCGCGATCGGTGCGACCGGCCAGACCGCCATTGCCGCCGCGATCTATCCCAAGCTGACCTACCATCCGACCAAGGATTTCATCCCGCTGACGATGGTCGCGGACTTTCCGCTGATCCTGGCCGGTCCCGCGGACGACAAGATCAAGACGGTGAAGGACCTGATCGAGTACGGCAAGGCCAATCCGGACAAGGCCAATTACGCGACCTCGTCGCCAGCCTTCACCATCGCCGCGGAGCTGTTCAAGCTGAAGACCGGCATCCCGGGCGTCGGCATTCCCTACAAGAGCAGCAACGAGATGATGCTCGCGGTCGCCGGAGGCAACAGCCTGTACTCGATCGCCGACGGTCCGCCGACCGTGCCGCTGGTGCAGGGCGGCAAGATCCGCGCGCTCGCGGTGATGGGACCGAAGCGCTCCTCGGAGCTTCCCGACGCGCCGAGCATCGACGAGGCGGGCTTCCCTGGCGTCTATGTCGGGCTGTGGAACGGCATGTTCGTCTCCGCCGAGACGCCGTCTGCGATCGTCAAGAAGCTGGAAGCCAGCCTGCGCCAGGCGATGGCCGATCCGGCCGTGCGCGAGAAGCTCAAGGGCATGGCGGTCGAGCCGGGCGGCGGCCCGGGCGAGGACTTCCGCAAGATGATCGACGCCGAGATCCAGAAATACGGCGAAGTCGTCAAGGCGGCGAAGCTGGAGTTTCCGCAATAGGCAGCGCCGAGCATATCCCGGAAAAGTGGATACCGGTTTTCCGAAAAGCATATGCGCCAAAGCAAGGAATCTAGCGTTCTCCGCCCGCAGCGGAGCACGCGATCGGCGTCACACGTCGATCAGATCCTCGCTCGCGAACTCGGCGCGCTCCTGGATGAACTCGAAGCGCGCCTCGGCCTTGGTGCCCATCAGCCGCTCGACCGACGACGCCGTCTTCTTGCGCTCGTCCTCGACCAGCACCACGCGCAGCAGCGTGCGGTGCCTGCGGTCCATGGTGGTCTCCTTCAGCTGCGCCGGCATCATCTCGCCGAGGCCCTTGAAGCGGCCGATCTCGACCTTGGCGTTGGCGTGGAATTCCTTCTTGAGGATCTCGTCCTTGTGCTTGTCGTCGCGGGCGTAGAACACCTTGCCGCCGTGCGACAGCCGATAGAGCGGCGGCACCGCGAGGAACAGGTGCTGCTTGTCGATCAGCTCCGGCATCTGCCGATAGAAGAACGTGATCAGCAGTGACGCGATGTGGGCGCCGTCGACGTCGGCGTCCGTCATGATGATCACCTTGTCGTAGCGCAGCGAGTCGTCACGATAATGCGTGCCGGTGCCGCAGCCGAGCGCCTGGATGAGATCGGCGAGCTGCGCGTTCTGCGCGAGCTTGTCCTTGCCGGCGGAGGCGACGTTGAGGATTTTTCCGCGCAGCGGCAGTACCGCCTGCGAGGCGCGATCGCGCGCCTGCTTGGCCGAGCCGCCGGCCGAGTCGCCCTCGACGATGAAGATCTCGGAGCCGTCCGCCGCCGTCATGGTGCAGTCGGCAAGCTTGCCGGGGAGCCGCAGCTTGCGCACCGCGCTCTTGCGCGCGATGTCCTTTTCCTGGCGGCGCCGGATGCGCTCCTCGGCGCGCTCGACCACGAAGTCGAGCAGCTTGTTGGCCTGCAGTGGATTGCCGGCCAGCCAGTGATCGAACGCGTCCTTGACCGCAGCGTCAACGATGCGCTGCGCGTCGGCGGTGGCGAGGCGGTCCTTGGTCTGGCCCTGGAATTCCGGCTCGCGGATGAACACCGATACCATGGCGGCCGTGCCGACCATGACGTCGTCACTCGTCACCGGCGCGACGCGCTTGCCCTGGTTGACGCGCTCGGCGTGGTCCTTGAGGCCGCGCAGCAGCGCCGAGCGCAGGCCGGACTCGTGGGTGCCGCCGTCCGGCGTCGGGATCGTGTTGCAATAGGAGGAGACGAAGCCGTCGCCGTCCGCGGTCCACGCCACTGCCCATTCGACCGAGCCTTTGGCGCCCGGCTTGCCGGACTTGCCGGTGAAGATGTCCGGGTGGACCAGCGTCTGTCCTTCGGTCTCGCGCGCAACGTAGTCTTTCAGGCCGTTCTCGAAGTGGAACGTCTCTTCCTCGGGGACGCCTTCGATGCCGGCGAGCAGCGACTTGTCGCAATTCCAGCGGATCTCGACGCCGCCGAACAGGTAGGCCTTGGCGCGCGTCATCCGGAACACGCGCCGCGGATCGAACTTGGCCTTGGCGCCGAAGATCTCCGCGTCGTGCTTGAAGCGGATCTTGGTGCCGCGCCGGTTGGCGACCTTGCCGAGCTTCTCCAGGCCGCCCTTCGGCTTGCCGCGCTGGAACACCTGCCGGTAGAGCTGGCCGCCGCGCGCGACCTCGACCTCGAGGCGCTCTGACAGCGCATTGACCACCGACACGCCGACGCCATGCAGGCCGCCTGACGTCTCGTAGACCTCGGAGTCGAACTTGCCGCCCGCGTGCAGCGTGCACATGATGATTTCGAGCGCGGACTTCTTCGGGAATTTCGGATGCGGATCGACCGGAATGCCGCGGCCGTTGTCCGTGACCGTGAGAGAGCCGTCGGCCGCCATCTCGACCTCGATGAAGGTCGCATGCCCACCCAGCGCCTCGTCCATCGAGTTGTCGATAACTTCCGCGAACAGATGGTGCAGCGCCTTCTCGTCGGTGCCACCGATATACATGCCGGGACGTCGCCGCACCGGCTCGAGGCCTTCGAGCACCTCGATGTGGCGGGCGGTATAGCCCGCGTCGCCTCCGGACGCGGCCGACTTGCCGCGCGTCGCCTTGCCGGAAATGCGGCGCGCCGACGAGGCAGGGGTGTCCGCGAACAGGTCGCGAGACTTCGGGTTGGATGCTGATTTCTTTGCGGTTTTGGCCATGCGTTGCCTGATGCGGGCGCCAGCGGCGCGACGGCGAATCACTTGAAAAGGGACTATGCCACGACGGGCTGCCTGCTATCCAATGCCGGGCATGTTGGTGAAAAAATGATCTATGTACTCGGTGTGAAGAAATCGATAGCCGAGCCGGGCGAATAGCGATTTCAGCTCCTCGAGCCGCTCGGAATAGAGCTCGACCTGCAGGTAGCAGGCGTTGTCCTTGAGCGTGCGCTCCATTCCCGCGATCACGTTGAACTCATAGCCTTCGACGTCCATCTTGATCACCAGCGACTGGCCGGCGAGCGAGAGCTCGTCGTCGAAGCGCACCTGGCGGACGCGGTGCACGAACTCCTTGGGCGTCTGGTCGGGCTCGGCGATGGTCGATTCGCCCCGGTTCCACTTGGCGCCCTCGTAGAGCAACACCTCGCTGGCCTGGTCGCCGAGCGCGACCGGTCGTGCGTCGACGCGCTGACGCAGGCCGTTGGCCTCGAGGTTCGCGATCAGGCGGGCGTAGTTGCCGGGGTCCGGCTCGAACGCGACGATCCGTTCGGTCAGGTTCTTGATGGCGAACATGATGCTGTAGAAGCCGGCATTGGCGCCGACGTCGAGGAAGCAGTCGATGCGGCGCGCCTTGCACACGGCCGCGAGCTCCTCGAGCTGCGGCGCCTCCCACATGCCGTCAAAGGCGATGCACTGGTCGATATAGTCGACCGTGTCGACCCAGAACCGCGCGCCCTGCGCCAGCGTCGGAAACGGCACGATGCCGAGCCCGCGCATGGTCGCGCCATAGGCCTTGCGCGCGAGGCGCTCGATGCCGCCGGCGGCGGGGTGGAAGGTCACAGGGGTCATGGACATGGGGCGCTAAGGATTGCTCGCGGCACCGGGCTCTGAGCGGGCAATACGTCGCCGATATGACGCCCTGGGGTTGCCGAAGGATACGCGCAACTTATCATGCCGTCCTTCGTATTCCCCCCAAGGGGCTGGAACTCTGCTGGCCAAGGGGGGGCGGCTGGGCTACATACGCCGCTCCGCAACGCGCAACCGGCCCATGGCTTTCGAAGCTTTCGAACACCACGTTCAGACCGTCACCGAATTCGTACGCAACAACGAGGCGTGGGCGGTGCCGGTGGTCGCAGCGCTCGCGTTCGGGGAGTCGCTCGCCTTCATCTCGCTGCTCATCCCGGCATGGGGGGCGCTGCTCGGCATCGGCGCGCTGATCGGCATGAGCGGCATCGATTTCATGCCGATCTGGATTGCCGCGTCGCTCGGCGCGGCGCTCGGCGACTGGCTGTCATTCTGGATCGGCTGGAAATTCCACGCGTCAATCATGAAGATGTGGCCGCTGTCGCGCTATCCCGATCTGATCCCACGCGGCCATGCTTTCGTCGAGCGCTGGGGCATCTACGCCGTCTTCATCGGCCGCTTTTTCGGGCCCCTGCGCGCGTCGGTCCCGCTCGCCGCCGGCATCCTGGAAATGCCGTGGTGGCCGTTTCAGTTCGCCAATTTCACCTCGGCCTTCCTGTGGGCGGCGGTGCTTCTGGCGCCGGGAGTGTTCGGCATGAAATTCCTCTTCAGCTGATCTCGCTGCCAGGAATGGATCGTGTCCGGCCGGTGTTAACCGGAACGTGAACCCGGCCTCCGTTCCCCGTCCAGGGGTACGGCGGCTACCATCCGTCACCTCCGTCCCGACCCTCTGGGCGATCCATCTTGGGCGGTCCAACAGGGGCCCAGGGCCACCAAATCAAGGTCGGGAGGGCAGGGGTCTTTCAGGGAGAGCATCATGATCCAATTGACACGCCGTGCGGCGCTGGCCGGCGCCAGTGCGACCGCGCTGACCCCGGTTGCCATGACGTCGTCCGCGCGCGCCGCTGCGCCCGCAGTCGGCAAGCAGGCGCCGGGATATTACCGCTACAAGGTCGGTACCTTCGAAGTCACCGTCATCACCGACGGCGCGCGCAGCTTCCCGCTGCCCGACACCATGGTCCGCAATGCCAAGAAGGACGAGGTGAACGCCGCCCTCGAAAAGTCGTTCCTGCCGAAGGACACGATGACCATTCCGTTCAATCCGGTCGTCGTGAATACCGGATCGAAGCTGGTTCTGATCGATACCGGCAACGGGCCCGGCGCCTATGAGCAGTCGAAGGGCGCGGTTGGCCAGGTGCACACCAACCTCGCCGCCGCCGGCATCGACCGCAGCGCGATCGATGCGGTGATCATCTCCCACTTCCACGGCGATCACATCAACGGCCTGCTGACCGCCGACAGCAAGCCCGCCTTCCCGAACGCGGAAGTGCTCGTTCCGGCCGCCGAGTGGAAATACTGGTCGGACGACGGCGAGATGAGCAAGGCGGCCGGCAACCAGTTGCTCGACGGCAACTTCAAGAATGTACGGCGCGTGTTCGGTGCGCTCGGCAACAAGGTCACGCAATACGAGCCGGGCAAGGAGCTGATCTCGGGCATCACCTCCTACGCGAGCTACGGCCACACCCCCGGCCACACCTCGCACATCGTGTCGTCCGGATCGGCGAAGGTCATGGTGCAGGCCGACGTAACGAACCGGCCGGAGCTGTTCGCGGCCAATCCCGGCTGGCACTTCATGTTCGACATGGATGGCGCGATGGCGGAAGACACGCGGCGCAAGCTCTACGACATGCTCGCCGCCGAGAAGATGATGATCCAGGGCTTCCACTACGCGTTCCCGGCCGCCGGTTACATCGAGAAGGCCGGCAACGGCTATCGCGTGGTGCCGGTCGCCTGGAGCCCGATGCTGTAACGCGCGTCTCCACGACCCCAGTGAAAAGGCCGCCTCGTTCGGGCGGCCTTTTTTTGCCAGCGACGTGGTAAGCTGGAACTGTCTTATCGGCCAGGGACCGCGCCAGACGGGCCCGCAAAAATCGCGATCCGAGGGAGGAGAACCATGACCATTCTGTCACGCCGTACCATGCTGCTCGGCGCCGCGACCGGCGCGGCGGCGACCATCGCACCTGCATTCGACACGCGCTCCGCACGCGCCGCGGCGCCCGTCGCCGGCAAACAGGCGCCCGGCGTCTATCGCTACAAGGTCGGCAGCTTCGAATGCACGTCGGTGAGCGACGGCGCGCGCACGTTCCCGATGCCTGACGGCTTCGTGCGGAACGTGCCGAAGGAGCAGGCGCTCGCCGCGGCCGAGGCGGCCTACATGCCCAAGGGCATGATCACCGTGCCGTTCAACCCGCAGCTCATCAACACCGGCTCGAAGCTGGTGCTGATCGACAGCGGCATCGGCGCCGGCGTCGGTCCGACCGTCGGTCTGATGGCGGCGAACCTCGCGGCGGCGGGCGTCGATCCGAGCAGCGTCGACATGGTGATCATGTCGCACCTGCATCCCGACCACACCAACGGCATCAAGGCGGCCGACGGCTCGCTCGCCTTCCCGAATGCCGAGATCAAGGTGCCGGCGCAGGACTGGGCGTTCTGGATGAGCGACGAGAACGCCGGCAAGGCCGCGAACGACATGATGAAGGGCTACTTCGCCAACGTGCGCAGGGTGTACGGCAACGTGCCGGCCGAGCGCGTCAGCAAGTACGAGTGGGGACAGGAGGTCGCGCCGGGCATCACCGCGGTCGACGCGCGCGGCCACACGCCCGGGCACACCGCGTTCGCGGTTGCGTCGGGCAACGCACGCGTGCTCATCCAGTCCGACGTCACCAACATCCCGGAGCTGTTCCTGCGCAATCCGGACTGGCACGTGGCGTTCGACATCGATCCGCAACAGGCGCAGCAGACGCGCCGCAAGTTCTACGACATGGCGGCGGCAGAGAAGGCGCTGGTGGTCGGCTTCCACTTTGCGTTCCCGTCGCTCGGCTTTGTCGAAAAGGACGGCGCCGGCTATCGCCTCGTGCCGGTCGCCTGGAATCCGTCGATCTGATCCGACGCATGTCCCGGAAAAGTGGACACCGGTTTTCCGACAGGACATGCGCCAAAGAAAGACTCAGGAGAGCATCATGACCAGACTCACACGACGCACGCTGCTTGCGGGCACGACGGCAGCGACCGCCGCCGTCGCGGCCGGTGCCTTGCCGCACACGGCTCTCGCCGCCCAGCCGGCCGCCGGCAAACAGGCGCCCGGCTTCTATCGCTACAAGGTCGGCAGCTTCGAGGTCACGGTGGTGACCGACGGGGTCAACCGCATGAAGCTGCCCGACGACATGGTCGCCAACGCGACGCGCGACGAGGTCAACGCCGCGCTGCTCGCGGCGCACATGGAGAAGGACGTGTTCGTCGGTCCGTACAATCCGATCGTCGTCAACACCGGTGCGAAGCTGGTGCTGATCGATACCGGCACCGGCGAGGCCGCCTACAAGAGCAGCAACGGCATGAACGGCCAGCTGCTCGCCAATCTGGCTGCGGCCGGGTTGGATCCGGCGGCGTTCGACGCGGTGATCATCTCGCACTTCCACGGCGACCACGTGAACGGCCTGCTCAAGGCCGACGGCTCGCTTGCGTTTCCGAACGCCGAGGTGCTGGTGCCCGCGGGCGAGCACACGTACTGGATGGACGACGGCGAGATGAGCCGCGCACCCAAGGGCCGCATCGAAGGTCTGTTCAAGAACAATCGCCGGGTGTTCAGCGGTGAGGTGGCGAAACGACTGCGCACCTATGAGTGGGACAAGGAGGTGATCGGCGGCATCACCGCGATCAGCACGCCCGGACACTCGGTCGCGCACACCTCGCATGTCATCGCGTCCGGCGATGCCAAGCTGTTCGTGCAGGCCGACGTCACCCACGTGCCGTTCCTGTTCGCGCGCAATCCGGGCTGGCACGCCTTCTACGACCAGATCCCGGCGCAGGCCGAGGCGACGCGGCGCAAGGTCTACGACATGCTCGCCGCCGAGAAGATGCCGGTGCAGGGCTTCCACTATCCGTTCCCGGCGCATGCCTATGTGGAGAAGCGCGGCAACGGTTATCAGGAGATCGCGGTGCCCTGGAGCCCGACGATCTGATCCGGACCCGAGCCGAAAGGATACGGAGGCCCGCTTGGCGCATGTCCCGGAAAAGTGGACGCCTGTTTTCCGAAAAGGACATGCGCAATCAAAGAGGCTAAAGCGCGTCCCGATTTCCTTCCAATCGGGACGCGTTCTGGCGGCAGCCTTCGCTGTATGACCTTCCTGCTTTACCGGCGCCCGCGCGACAGAACCCGTTCCGCTGCGTCGCAGCGAGCCATGCGTTGCCACAATCCCCAACCAGCGTGCTCGCGACGCCACAGTCAAAATGTTCCTTCGGCGCTGCGGCGGGCCGGCTGATTGACACCGGCAAGGCAATCATGACTGATCGCTGCCGGACTGGATTCAGGGGAGAAGCGGCCGTGGTCATCAAAGGTGCTATCGTTCTCGGATTGTTGCTGGGGCTCGGCGCGGCGGCGCATGCGCAGATCAAGCTGCCGTTTCCGAACTTCGAGGGCACGCCGGAAGAGCAGGCCGCGTGTCGGCCCGACTCGCAGCGCTTCTGCAAGGACTCGATGCCGGACACCTTCCTCGTGCTCGCCTGCCTGCAGAAGAACCGCGCCAAGATCAGCGTCGCCTGCCAGAAGGTGCTGCAGTCCCACGGCCAGTAAAAGGCGCCTCCCCGCGCCGGCGTTGACGAAAAGGGTGGCGCCCGCTATAGCGCCTCCATGATGAAGCTCGTGCACGATCGTTTGCGCCGTCGCAGCCGCCCCGCGGCTGTGCCGTACGATCGTGTCTGATCGTTTGCGGTGCCGCCGGATGACCCTCCGCGGCGCTGTTTGTCCAACATCTCCCGCGGTCGGTCTCCTCCGGTGGTCGTAACGGACTGCGGAAAGGATTGACCCAATGTCGTCTCAGACCAACACCAAGGCGAAGATCGGTGTGCTCGGCGCCTCGGGCTATACCGGCTCGGAATGTGTGCGGCTGCTGCTGCGCCATCCGAACGTGGAGATCGCGCTGCTCACCGCCGACCGCCGTGCCGGCCAGGCCATGCGGGAGGTGTTTCCGCAATTCTCGCCCTATCAGCTGCCAAAGCTCGTCTCGATCGAGGGCATCGACTGGAAGGCCGCAGGGCTCGACCTGGTGTTCTGCGCGCTGCCGCACGCAACGACGCAGAAGGTGATCAAGGAGCTGCTGGCGCAGGCGCCGAGGACGAAAGTGGTCGACATCTCGGCCGACTTCCGGCTCGCCGATCCTGCGGCCTATGCGCGCTGGTACGGCCACGAGCATCACGCGCTCGAGCTGCAGAAGGAGGCGGTCTACGGCCTGGTTGAGATCTACCGGAGCGAGATCGCCAAGGCGCGCCTCGTGGCCAATCCGGGCTGCTACACCTCCTGCGCGGAGCTGCCGCTCATCCCGCTGCTCAAGGCCAAGGCGATCGATCCGGACGAGATCGTCATCGACGCGAAGTCCGGCATGACCGGGGCGGGCAGGGCGGCCAAGGAGGCGATGCTGTTCTCCGAAGTGTCGGAGGGCTTCAACGCCTATGGCGTCGGTCACCACCGGCACATGGCCGAGCTCGATCAGGAGTTCTCCAGGGCCGCCGGCCGCGAGGTCATCGTGACCTTCACCCCGCACCTCGTTCCGATGAACCGGGGTATCCTGTCGACCATCTACGTGCGCGGCAAGAAAGCCGACTTGGCCGAAGGTCTTCACGAAATCCTTTTAAAGACCTACGCGAACGAAGCGTTCGTTCACGTTCTGCCGTTTGGCGAGATGCCGCACACGCGGCACATCCGCGGCTCGAACATGACCTTCATTGGCGTCGCCAAGGACCGCATCGCCGGCCGCGCTATCATCGGCTCGGCGCTCGACAATCTCGTCAAGGGTGCGTCGGGTCAGGCGCTGCAGAACATGAACCTGATGCTGGGCTTTCCGGAGACGATGGGGCTCGAGCAGGTCGCGCTGTTTCCATAGCAAAGACATCGGCTGGCGCGCGGCAAACGGGGGCTCGTTTTTGCGCTGTCCCGCCTGGCCCTGTCGCGCGCCCCACTTGACGGATTCCAGACGCGTTTCGCGATACGAAACACCGGCAGTTTGCGCAGGCGGCATGGGGCGTCCTGTCCTAACGTGCGACGCGTCGGCCCGCGCCGCTCACCGCGGTCCCGCAAACGGAAAGGTGCTCCCATGGCCCAGGCGGAACTGCACGCGATCACTCCGGCGTCCGATGCGCGCGTCAGCTCGCTGCTGCGCGGCGCTGTCGACCTGCATTGCCACAGTGGACCGTCGGTGATGGCCCGCCTGGTCGATCATATCGACGCGATGGAGCAGGCCGCGAGCGCCGGCATGCGCGCCGTCCTGTTCAAGGACCACTACTATCCGACCGCGCCGATCGTCGAGCTGATCCGCGAGCGCTATCGTCACACCGGCGTCGAGCCGCTGGCCGGCATCGTGCTGAACAACGCGCTCGGCGGGTTCAATCCTTACGCGGTCGAGCACGCGCTCAAGATGGGCACCAAGATCGTGTGGATGCCGACGGTGTCGGCGGCGAACCATATCCGCGAGGGCCACAACAAGAAGCTGCTGGTCGCCAAATCGGAGATGCGGCGCGCGACCGCGCTCTCGGTCGTCGACGACCACGGCGAGCTCAAGGACGAGGTCAAGCCGATCCTCGACCTGGTCGCCGAGTACGACGCCATTCTCTCCTGCGGGCATCTTCACATCAGTGAGGTCTGGCCGTTGTTCGAGGAGGCCAAGACGCGCGGCTGCAAGCGGCTGCTGATCAACCACCCGACCTATACGCTCGGCGCGGTGGTCAAGGATTTTCAGCGCCTGATCGAGATGGGAGTCTATATCGAGCACTCGATCTGCATGTTCATCGATTCGCGCTTCAAGACGTTCACGCCCGCACAGCTCAAGGAGTACATCGACGCGGCCGGCGTCGACCGCACCTTCTTCGGCTCGGATCTCGGGCAGGCAAACAATCCGTCGCCGGTCGACGGCTTCCGCGAGATCGTCAAGCTGCTGCTCTCGCTCGGCTACGGCGACGAGGACATCCGCAAAATGGTCAGCCTCAACGCCATGCGGCTCGCCGGTCTCGGCGCCAACGAGGCGCCGTCTGCAGTCGCGAAAAGCTCATGACGAGAGCGGGATCGAGCGCGCAGGGGAGGTTAGTCATGCCGACCGAACAGTCGTCCGTCGCGCCAGGCCAGTTCCGCCGGCGTCTGCTCGACAAGCAGCATCTCGTCGGCACGTTCGTGAAGACGCCGACCATCCACGCGATTGAGATCCTCGGCGATGTCGGGTTCGATTTCGTGGTGATCGACGAGGAGCACGCGCCGTTCGACCGCGCGGCGACGGACGCGGCGCTGTTTGCCGCGCGGGCCGCGGGAACGGCGGGATTCGTGCGCGTGCTGAACACGAGCCCCGGACATATTCTCTCGGTGCTCGACTGCGGTGCGACCGGAATCCTCGCGCCACATGTGGCGAGCGCCCGCCACGCCCGCGACGTGGCGGCGGCGTGCCGCTACCGAAACGGCAAGCGGGGCTATTCCGGCTCGCCGCGCTCGGCGCGATACGGCGGCAGCGCGATGTGGGACACGGTCGACGCGCTCGACGCCGCAACGACCGTCATCGCCCAGATCGAGGACCCCGAGGCGCTCGACGAGATCGACGCGATTGCGGCGGTCGATGGGATCGACGGCCTGTTCATCGGGCGCGGCGATCTCGCCGTGGCGATGGGAGCGCCGTCGTCCGATGCGCCCGCCGTGCGGGCCGCAGTCGTTCGGATCGCCGAGGCCGCGCAACGGGCAGGCAAGCCGATCTGCGTCTTTGCCGCGGGCACCAAGGAAGCCGCATGGCTCAAGGAGATGGGCGCCACCGCCTTCGTCGTGTCGTCCGATCAGGGCTTCATGCGGCGGGCTGCCGCGCAGGCCGTCCAGGAGATCGGCGCGCTGGCGGACGACAGGCGCAAGGCGTCGTAGAGCATGATCCCGAAACGTGGATGCCGGTTTCCCGCCTGTGCGAAGCCCTTGGCGAAGCCTGTCGTCTGGCTTGATGCTTCGGCGGGCGACGGCAGGTCGGAACAGATCATGCTCCAGCTCGAAGGCTAGGAGACGGAAGATGAGCAGCGCCCAGATCAGGCCCGCAACCTACGCCAGCCACTACGATACGCCGCCCCAGCTCACGGCGGACGGCAGCCGCACCTGGATCACGCGCGGGGCGAATTTCGTCGTGGCGGTGTCGGAGGTCACGGCGGGCGCCGTGCTGGCACGCGACGATAATGCGGACGAATACATGGTGTTGCTGCCGGACGCCGGCGCGGAGATCCGCGCCGGCGGTGCCGCGATCGATGCCGCGGCGGAAAGTCTCAGCATCGTTCCGCCGGGGCGCAGTGCCGTGGTGGCGAAGAACGCCGGGCAGATCGTCCGCGTGTTCTCGAAACGCGCCGAGGATCTGGCCGAACGGGCCGAGAATGCCGCGGCCTATGCGGACGGCGCGCCGGACGTGGCCCCGCTGGTCGACTGGCCCGCGCCGCCTGGCGGCTTCCGGCTGCGCAACTACCGGCTGGCGGAGCATCAGCGCGCCGACGCCAACATGCGCCTGTTTCGCTCGACCAATCTGATGATCAACGTGCTGTTGAAGCGGACCGCGCCGCGCGACGTCCGCAAGCTCAGTCCGCATGCCCACGATGATTTCGAGCAGGGGTCGCTCGTACTCGAGGGCGACTATGTGCATCACCTTCGCTACCCATGGATCCCGGACAAGTCGCAGTGGCGTGAGGACGAGCACATCGAGATCGGAAGTCCCTCGGTGCTGGTCATCCCGCCCAAGGTGATCCACACCAGCCGCAACGTCGGCGACAAGCAGTCCTGGCTGATCGACATCTTTTCGCCGCCGCGCATCGATTTTTCCAAGAAGCCGGGCCTCGTGGTAAATGCCGACGAGTATCCGATGCCGGCAGCCAACTGAGCCCAAGAGTTTCCATGCCTTCCGCCAGACGGCGTCGCCCCTCCGGAGTGGTGACCGGCGCATGAAGGTCGTCGAGGTCACGCGGCCCGGCGGGCCCGAGGTGCTGGTCCTGCGCGAGCACCCGCTGCCGCGCCTGCGGGCGGGCGAGGTGCTGATCCGCGTGGCGGCTGCCGCCGTGAACCGTCCCGACGTGCAACAGCGCCGCGGGCTCTATCCGCCGCCGCCGGGCGCCTCGGAGATCTTGGGCCTCGATGTCGCAGGCGTCGTCGAAGCCGTAGACGACACCGTCGGCTGGCCGGCGGTCGGCGAGCGCGTCTGCGCGCTGACCAATGGCGGCGGCTACGCCGAGTACTGCGCGGTGCCGGCGGTGCAGTGCATGCCGGTGCCGAGCGGACTCGGTCTGATCGAAGCCGCAGCGCTCCCGGAGGCGTTCTTCACCGCGTGGAACAACGTGATCTGGCTTGGCCGCCTTGCGCATGGCGAGACCTTGCTGGTCCAGGGCGGAACCAGTGGCGTCGGCATGGCCGCGATCCAGATCGCACGCAGCTTGCGCGACGCGCGCGTGCTGGCGACGGCCGGCAGCGACGAGAAGTGCCGAATCTGCTGCGAGATCGGCGCGGAGCTGGGGATCAACTACAAGACGACCGACTGGGCCGCCGAGGTGCGGCGGCTGACGGAGGGACACGGCGTCGACGTCGTCCTCGACGGCCAGGCGGGCCCGTACACCGAGCGGGAGCTTTCAGTCCTGGCGCCGGACGGGCGGGTTGTTCTGATCGCGAGCCACCTCGGCGAGACGGCCGTGATCAATGTCCGCAACCTGGTTCGCCGCCGCTTGACGCTCACCGGCTCGACGCTGCGCCCGCGTCCGCCCGAGTACAAGGGCCGGATCGCCCGCGAGCTGGTCGAGCAGGTGTGGCCCTTGCTGGAGCGTGGCCGCATCAGGGTGCATGTCTGTGCGACCTTGCCGCTTGACGCCGTTGCCGACGCGCATGCCATATTGGACGCCAACGAGCAGGTCGGCAAAGTGGTTCTCGTCGTCGATCCCGCGCTCGTCGGCGCGGCCGCATGAGGCCTGCAACGAGGCCAGCGCCACGCGCAAAGCGACGCAGGCGACGGTCAGGTCCCGCAATGCGGTCGTTCCCACCCGTTCAGTCGGTGCAGCGTGCGCTGCGATTGCTGAGCGAGCTCAACAAGCAGCGCGTCACCACCGTCGGCGACCTGCATCAGCGGATCGGGCTGCCGAAACCGACCATCGTCCGTCTGCTCGAGACGCTGATCGAGGCCGGTTACGTCTCGAGCGACCGTCGGCTCGGCGGCTATCAGGTGACCTCGCAGGTCGCCATGCTGAGCTGTGGCTTTCACGGCAGCCCGATGGTCATCGAGGCGGCGCGCCCGTGGGCGATCAACCTGACCCGCGAGTTGAAATGGCCCGCGTCGCTTGCGGTCCTCAGTGGTGACGCGGTCACCGTCAGCTTCAGCACGATTCCCGACAGTCCGGTATCGCCGTTCCACGCCACCATCAACATGCGGCTCAGCCTGATCTCGCGCGGGCTCGGCCGTGCCTATCTCGCCTTCTGCCCACGGACTGAGCGCGAGCTGCTGATCCGCATGCTCGCCTCGTCGAGCGATCCGGAGGATCATCCTGACGATCTCGATGAGGTGGTGCGCCACCTCGTCAGGTCGGTCAGAAGCCGCGGGTTCGCCGAACGCGACCCCAAGGTCGAGCCGAAGTCATCGTCGACGGTCGCCGTGCCCATCATGGCCGGAAAGCGGGTCCTGGCGACGTTCGGCCTCACCTATTTCCGTTCGGCGGTGCAGCCGATGGCGGTGCGGGAGCAGCTGGTGCGGCCGCTGCAGGCCGCGGCGCGGCAGATCGAGGCCAGCATCGAGAAGATGCACGCGGCGGAGGCGGGCGCGGCTGGCCGGGGAGGATCGGCCTTGCCTAGCTCCTGACTTTCACGTAGCTGCCCGGCGCCGCCTCGATCGGTGTGAACTCGCCGCCGCCGGGCTTGCGCGCTTCGACCTCGCTTGGCTCTTTCTCCTTGATCCATTCGAGCCAATCCGGCCACCACGAGCCCGGGTGCTCCTCCGCCTGGCCGATCCAGCTCTCGACATTGGCGCCCTTCGGCTTGTTGCCGGTCCAGTACTGGTACTTCGCCTTGCTCGGCGGGTTGATGACGCCGGCGATGTGGCCGGAGCCGGCGAGCACGTATCGCATCGGGCCGCCGAACAGCGAGGAGCCGACATAGACCGACTTCGCCGGTGCGATGTGGTCCTCGCGCGTCGCGAGATTATAGATCGGCGTCTTCACGGCCTTGAGGTTGAGCTTCAGTCCGGCGAGCTCGAGCTCGCCATTGGCCAGTTTGTTCGTCAGATAGAAGTTGCGCATGTAGAACGAGTGGTTCGCCGCCGGCATGCGCGTTGCGTCCGAATTCCAGAACAGCAGGTCGAACGGATGCGGCTCCTTGCCCTTGAGATAGGTGTTGATCACGTAGGGCCAGATCAGGTCGTTCGAGCGCAGCATGTTGAAGGCATTGGCCATGGTCTTGCCTTCGAGATAGCCGAGCTCGTTCATGCGCCGCTCGACGATGCGGAGCTGGTCCTCGTCGGCGGCAAACACCTTGAGATCGCCCGCGTGGGTGAAGTCGACCTGCGCGGCGAGCAGCGTCGCCGACATGACGCGCTGCTGCTCGTCGCGCGCGGCGAGATAGCAGAGCGCGCAGGACAGGAGCGTGCCGCCGACGCAATAGCCCATGGTGTGGACCTGCGTCTCACCGGTCGCGCGCTTGATGACGTCGAGCGCCTCGAGCGGGCCCTCGCGCATGTAGTCGGCGAAACTCTTCGCCGCCAGGAACTCGTTCGGATTGACCCACGAGACGACGAAGACGGTCACGCCCTGGTCGACGCACCATTTGATGAAGGATTTCTCCGGCGTCAGGTCGAGGATGTAGAACTTGTTGATCCATGGCGGCACGATCAGGAGCGGCGTCTTCAGCACCTTCTCCGTGGTGGGCTCGTACTGGATCAGCTGCATCAGGTCGTTCTGGTAGATCACCTTGCCGGGCGTGAGGGCGAGGTTGCGTCCGACTTCGAAGCTCGATGCGTCGGTCTGGCGGATCCTGAGATCGCCGCCGCCGGCTTCGATGTCCTCCGCCAGCATGTGCATGCCGCGCACGAGGTTCTCCGCGTTGGACTTGAACGTCTCGCGCAGCAGCTCCGGATTGGTGAAGACGAAGTTCGACGGCGACGCGGCATTGAGGATCTGGCGGATGTAGAACTCGGCCTTCTGCCGGGTATGCGGATCGAGCCCCTTGGCGTCCTTCACGAGGTGATCGGCCCAGGCCACCGTGAGCAGGTAGGCCTGCTTGACGAAATCGAAGAACTGGTTCGACGACCACTCCGCATCGGCGAAGCGTTTGTCACGCGGGTCGGGCACCGCGACCGGCTTGCTGTCCTCGCCGGCCATGCGCTTGACGCTGCTCGCCCATAGCTCGAGATAGGCCTTGCCGAGGCTGGTCTGCAGCTCGACCGCGCGCTGCGGGTCGGCCAGCCAGTATTCCAGCACGTGGCCGAGCGTCTTGACCACCTCGACCGTTTCCTCGGCGGTCTCGGCCTTGATCTTTCCCTGCTCGCGCGGCTTGAGATAGGCGGCAAGCGCCTTGCCGCCTTCCTCGATCATCCGCGCGACATTTTTCGCGAAGACCTCGGTATCGACCGCCGGGGCATCGGGTGGGGGCTCTGCCGGCCTGGAGTCGTTCATCGTTCGAACTCGCCGCTTCGACATCGAACTCTGCCGCGTTTCGCCTGTGATCTGATGACGAGAGTAGCCGCGCCGTTCGCCGCCGGGGGTGGCCTGCCCGTGGCGCGCGACGCCACCTGTTAACCAATGGCTTTGGGTTGCCGTGCGATCCTTGGTTTGGACATATTAGTTCGATAGCGGAGGGTTCCGCCATCCTGTTGCTATGTCGTTGTGAGCGAATGCGATTCTGGCTGTCGAGATTGTCGCAGCGTGATGCCGAGGGCCGTGCCGGCTGCCTCGCGAGGGCGGTCGCCGCGCTGGCGCTGGCCGGATCCCTGGCCGCCTGCGCCTCCACCATGGGCGACAAGATCGGGGACAACCTGCCGGCCTCCATGGGCGGGCTGCCGGCCGGCGCGCCGGCTCGCGCCGCCGATGCGCCCGCCTATCCGGCCGTCCATGACATGCCGCCGGCCCGCGCCAGCACGGTCTTGACCGAAGACGAGGTCCAGCAGGCCGAGAAGGACCTGGTGCGAGTGCGGACCCAACAGCAGCCCGACCCGGCCGCGGCCCCCGCCAAGACAGCCAATAAGACAGCCAATAAGACAGCCAACAAGACCGCCAAAAAGAAGCCGCCGCCGCAGCCCCAGGAATAGCCCGTCGCCACACAAGCGGCTGGCTTGGACCGCAACCCATGTTACAACGCCCCATTCGCACCGCCGCCCAGACAACCGGCCGCGGGGCGTAGGAGCCGGTCATGGAAGAGTTTTACCGCATTCGCCGTCTGCCGCCTTACGTGTTCGAGCAGGTCAATCGCGCCAAGGCGGCCGCCCGCAATGCAGGGGCCGACATCGTTGATCTGGGCATGGGCAATCCGGACTTGCCGGCGCCAGCCCACGTGCTCGAAAAGCTGAAAGAGACCATCGGCCGCCCCCGCACCGACCGCTATTCGGCCTCCAAGGGCATTGCCGGGCTGCGCAAGGCTCAGGCGGCGTACTATGCCCGCCGGTTCGGCGTGAAGCTCAACCCGGAAACCCAGATCGTCGCGACGCTCGGTTCCAAGGAAGGCTTCGCCAACGTGGCGCAGGCGATTACCGCTCCGGGCGACGTCATCATCGTTCCCAATCCGAGCTACCCCATTCACGCCTTCGGCTTCCTGATGGCGGGCGGCGTGATTCGCTCCGTGCAGTCGGAGCCGACCCCGGCGTTCTTCACCGCGCTCGAGCGCGCAGTGCTGCATTCGATCCCGAAGCCGCTCGCGGTGGTGGTGTGCTACCCGGCCAACCCGACCGCCTACGTGGCCGATCTCGACTTCTACAAGGACCTCGTCCTGTTCGCGAAAAAGCACGGCATCTACGTGCTGTCCGATCTCGCCTATGCCGAGGTCTATTTCGACGACAACCCGCCGCCGTCGATCCTCCAGGTTCCGGGCGCGAACGAAGTCGCCGTCGAGTTCACCTCGATGTCGAAGACCTATTCGATGCCCGGCTGGCGCATCGGCTTCGCCGTCGGCAATGAGCGCATCATCAGCGCGCTCGGCCGCGTGAAGTCCTACCTCGACTATGGCGCCTTCACGCCGGTGCAGGTCGCGGCGACCGCTGCGCTCAACGGGCCCGACGACTGCATCCACGAGATGCGCGCAATCTACAAACGGCGGCGCGACGTGCTGGTCGAAAGCTTCGGCCGCGCCGGTTTCCCGGTGCCGGCGCCGCGCGCGTCGATGTTCGCCTGGGCGCCGATCCCGGAGCCGTTCCGGCCGCTCGGCAGCATCGAGTTCTCGAAGCTGCTGGTCGAGAAGGCCGAGGTCGCGGTATCGCCCGGTATCGGGTTCGGCGAGCATGGCGATGAATTCGTGCGCATCGCGCTGGTGGAGAACGAACAGCGCATTCGCCAGGCCGCGCGCAATATCCGCCGGTTCCTTGAAACCGCGCCGGAAAAGTTGCACAACGTCGTCCCCTTGGCCAAGGCGCGCTGATCGCGCGCCGCTGCCGCCGCCCACGTCTTTTCAAGCCGTTTCAGGTCGCCTCCCGCCATGGCTCAGCCGCTGAAAGTGGGTCTCGCCGGTTTGGGCACCGTCGGCGCCGCGGTCGTGCGCCTCATCGACCAGGAGCGCTCGGCGCTTGCCGCGCGTTGCGGACGGCCGGTCGAGGTGGTCGCGGTCACCGCGCGCTCGCGCAAGAAGTCGCGCGGCGTCGATCTGTCCAGGTTCCGTTGGGTGAGCGATCCGCAGGCGCTGGCGACTGACGGCGAGATCGACGTGTTCGTCGAGCTGATCGGCGGCGAGGGCGATCCGGCAAAGAGCGCGGTGTCGGCCGCGCTGACGTCCGGCAAGTCAGTGGTTACCGCCAACAAGGCGCTGCTCGCGCGCCATGGTGTCACCTTGGCCGGGATGGCCGAAAAGAAGGGCGTCGCGCTCAATTTCGAAGCCGCGGTCGGCGGTGCCATCCCGGTCGTGAAGACGCTGCGCGAGGGCCTTGCCGGTAACTCGTTCGCGCGCATCTACGGCATCCTCAACGGCACCTGCAATTACATCCTCACCCGCATGGAGCAGGAGGGCCTGTCGTTCGCCGACTGCCTCAAGGATGCGCAACGGCTGGGCTATGCCGAAGCCGACCCCACGTTCGACGTCGAGGGCCACGACACCGCGCAGAAGCTCGCCATCCTCGCCAGCATTGCGTTCGGCACCAAGGTCAATCCGGAAGCGATCTACGTGGAGGGCATCTCCTCCATTGCGCCGGAGGACCTCGAGGCGGCGGCCGATCTCGGCTATCGCGTGAAACTTCTTGGCGTCGCGGTCCGCACCGAGCAGGGCATCGAGCAGCGCGTGCATCCGACCATGGTTCCGCGCGAGACCGCGATCGCCCAGGTGATGGGCGTGACCAACGCGGTCACCATCGACGCAGAGGGAATGAATCCCATCACCCTGGTCGGCCCCGGCGCGGGCGGGGCGGCGACGGCCTCTGCGGTGGTCTCCGACATCGGCGACATCGCCCGCGGGGTGCGCACCGCGCCGTTCGGCCAGCCGACCGCGCGGCTCGCCAGCAGCCGCAAGGCGCCGATGCAGCTGCACGAGGGCGGCTATTACATCCGGCTCGCGGCGGTCGACCGGCCGGGCACGTTTGCCGCCATCTCGAAGCATCTTGCGGCGCAAAAAATCTCGTTGGAGTCGATCGTCCAGCATCGCCGCGGTGAACGCCCGCATGGCGGCGACGATCCGAAGAGCGCGGCCGAGCCGGCGCCGGTCATCCTGATCACCTACGCGACCACCGAGGATGCGGTGAGGCGCGCGTTGAAAGCGATCCAAAAACAGGGCGTAATTGCCGGCAAGCCGCAACTGATCCGTATCGAGAAGAATTAACGGCCAGAGGGGACCGCAGGAAATGACGTCAGCCAAGTCCACGTCGGTTTTGGATCGCATCCTGTCGATCGAGATCGTACGCGTGACGGAACGTGCCGCGGTCGCGGCGGCGCATCTGCGCGGTCGGGGCAACGAGAAGGCGGCCGATCAGGCCGCGGTCGACGCCATGCGGCGCGAGCTCGGCAAGCTGCCGATCGACGGTACGGTGGTGATCGGCGAGGGCGAACGCGACGAGGCGCCGATGCTGTTCATCGGTGAGAACGTCGGCAAGAAGACCGGACCCAAGGTCGATATCGCCGTCGATCCGCTCGAAGGCACCACCCTGTGCGCCAAGAACATGCCGGGCGCGATCGCCACCATGGCGATGGCGGTGGGCGGCACGCTGCTCAACGCGCCGGATGTGTACATGGAGAAGATCGCGATCGGCCCGGGCTATCCGCAAGGCGTCGTCGAGCTCGATGCGCCGCCGGCCGAGAACATCCTCGCGCTCGCCAAGGCCAAGGGCGTCAAGCCCGAGGAGATCACGGCGCTCATTCTCGACCGGCCGCGCCATGCCGACATGATCGCCGCGGTGCGCAAGATCGGCGCCTCGGTCAGCCTGATCACCGACGGCGACGTCGCCGGCGTCATCCACACCACCGAGCCCGACGAGACCGGCATCGACATCTACATGGGCATTGGCGGCGCGCCCGAGGGCGTGCTCGCCGCGGCGGCGCTGTCCTGCATCGGCGGACAATTGCAGGGCCGTCTCGTGCTCGACACCGAGGAGAAGCGCGAGCGCGCCAAGAAGATGGGCATCACGGACCCGCGCAAGAAGTACACCGTCGAGGAGATGGTGCGCGGCCACTGCGTGTTCGCGGCGACCGGCGTGACCGACGGCAACATGCTGCGCGGCGTGCGCTTCCGCGACGGCGTGATCGAGACCGAGACCGTGGTGATGCGCTCGGTCAGCGGCACCGTACGCTGGATCCGCGCCGAGCACCGCCAGCTCCAGAAGTTCCAGTCCGACTAAAGAAAGTCGTAGAGCGCCCGATGGATCGTCATTACGACATTCTGCGGCGCGCCGTCGGACACATCCCCGAGCCGGGACAGCGGCACGCGCTCTACGATCGTGCGCGCGGCGTGCTGGCCGAGCAGGTGCGCATCGCGCAGCCGCCGATGCCGCCCGCCGTGGTCGCGGCGCAGCGGTCCGCGCTCGAGGCCGCCATTCAGCGCATCGAGTACGAGTTCAGCCAAGATCTGAATCAACGAGATCTGAACCAACAGGATCCGAACCAACAGGCGGCGAGCCAGCCACAGGCAAGCCAATATGCCGATTACGCGCCGGCCGGTCCGCTCGACGTGGCGGAGCCGGAGCTTCCGCCGGCGCGCGGGCCGGGGCGGACCTGGGCGCTCGCCGCCGTGGCCGTCGTCGCGCTCGTCGCCGTGGCCGGTCTCGGCGCGCTCATGCTGCGCGGCGGACCGCCGGCGCCGCCGCCGCCGAGCAAGCCCAGCATCGCCGGTGAGACCGACCTGCGGATCGAGGTTGACGACCGGTCACCGCCATCGGCGAGCGCTGCCAATGCGCCGCGCTCGTATACCTATGGCCGCCAGCTGACCTATTACCGGACCACGCACCCGCCCGGGACCATCATCATCGACAAGGGCCAGCGCTTTCTCTATCTCGTGCGGCCCAATACCAGTGCGGTCCGCTACGGCATCGGCATCGGACGCGAATGCCTTGAGCTGCCGACGCTGATGCAGGTGACGCGCAAGGTCGCGGCGCAGCCGGGCAGCAAGGACGAGAAGGACGCGCTCGGGCCGCGGCGCGTGTTTCTCGACACCGACGTGCGGTTCATCCACGGCACCAACCGGCCGGACACGATCGGCCGCTCGGTGTGGACCGGCTGCGTCCGATTGGCCAACGAGGACATGGCCGACCTCTACGACCAGGCCGCCATCGGCGGCCGCGTGGTCGTGATGGAGTAGGGCTGGGCCTTTCCGGTTCCTCCACATACCATCCACAGGCCTCGTCAAGCCTCGCCGGCGTGGTTAAATCCCGCCGGGAGCCTGATTCGCGTGAGCCCTTCCGCCGCCGCTTTGGTCGCGCCCGGCCCGGCACTGGTCCGCCCGGAGCGCCGCGTTTTCCTCGGCGTCGAGCGCTCGGCGACCGGCCGGACTTGGCGCGACCGGCTCGACGAGCACGCCAGCGCCCGCGCGCTGATGATGGTGCAGCGGAATGGGCTACCCGAGCTGCTCGCGCGGGTGATCGCCGGCCGCGGCATCGAGGTCGAGGAGGTCGATGCCTTCCTCGAGCCGGCGATCCGGCGGCTCATGCCCGACCCGTATGTGCTGACGGGCATGGAGGCGGGGGCGCACCGCATCGCCGATGCGGCGGTGCGCGGCGAGTGCGTCGCCATCTTCGGGGACTACGATGTCGACGGCGCGACCTCGTCGGCGCTGCTCGCGACGTTCCTGCGCCATTGCGGTCTCGATCCGATCATCCACATCCCGGATCGCATCTTCGAGGGCTACGGGCCGAACGCCGACGCGATCCGCTCGCTGGCCGAGCGCGGGGCGAAGCTGCTCGTCACCGTCGATTGCGGCACCACCAGCATCGAGCCGCTCGCCGAGGCGACGCGGCTTGGCCTCGACGTCGTCATCGTCGATCACCACCAGGCCGACGAGCACCTGCCCGAGGCGGTCGCGGTGGTCAATCCGAACCGGCTCGATGACGTGTCCGGCCTCGGCTACCTCGCCGCGGTCGGGCTGACCTTGCTCACCGTGGTCGCCGCCAATCGCGTGCTGCGCCAGCGCGGCTTCTGGACCGAGGCGCGGCCGGAGCCCGATCTCCTGGCGCTGACCGACCTGGTCGCGCTCGGCACCGTCGCCGACGTAGTGCCGCTCAAGAAGCTCAACCGCGCTTTCGTCGCCAAGGGCCTGATCGCGTTGCGCCGCCGCGAGCGCATCGGCCTCACCGCCCTGATGGACGCGAGTCGCCTGAGCGGCCCGCCGGAGCCCTGGCACCTCGGCTTCATGCTCGGCCCGCGCATCAATGCGGGTGGCCGCATCGGCCGCGCCGATCTCGGCACGCGGCTGCTCCTGTGCGCCGATCCGAGCGAGGCGGCGAGCATGGCCGCCGAGCTCGACCGCCTCAACCGCGAGCGCCAGGTGATCGAACAGGCGACGCTCGCCCAGGCCGAAGCAGAGGCCATGGCTGCGCTCGGCATCGAAGAGAAGGGCGCGGTGGTGGTCACCGCGGCAGAAGGCTGGCACCCGGGCGTGGTCGGCCTCGTCGCCGCGCGGCTCAAGGAGCGGTTCGGCCGGCCGGCCTTTGCGATCGCGCTCGAGCCGGGCGGGATCGGCACCGGATCGGGGCGCTCGATCCCCGGCGTCGATCTCGGCGCGGCGGTGCGCCGCGCCGTCGCGGACGGGCTCCTGCTCAAGGGCGGCGGCCACGCCATGGCCGCCGGCGTCACGCTCAGGAAGGACGCGATCAGCGCGTTCCGCGCCCATCTCGAGGCGGCGCTCGGCGCGGCCGTCGAGGTGTCGCGGCGCGACGACGCGCTCCTCATCGACGGCGCGGTGACGGCGGCGGGCGCCAACCCGGAGCTGTGCACGCTCTTGAACCGCGCCGGGCCGTTCGGCGCCGGCAATGCGGAGCCGGTCATCGCGCTGCCGTCGCACACCATCGTCTATGCCGACGAGGTCGGGCAGGCACACCTGCGCGTGCGCCTGCGCGGCGGCGACGGCGCGACCCTCAACGCCATCGCGTTCCGCGCGGTCGGCCACAAGCTCGGCAAGGCGCTGACCGACCACCGCGGCAGCCTGGTCCACGTGGCCGGCTGCCTCGCGCTCGACAATTGGCAGGGCGAGGAGCGGGTGCAGCTGCGGATCCTCGACATCGCTGCGGCGGGCCCGGCGGCCGGTCTTTGACAATTCCGCTGCCAGCCTGAAATCTGCCCTGCATCCATCAATGGGAGCGCGGCATGAAACTCCAGGGCAAGATCGCAGTCGTCACCGGCGGCGCGCGCGGCATCGGGCTCGCCATCGCCAAGCGGTTCTCGGCAGAAGGCGCGAGCGTCGTCATCGCGGACCTCGACCGGGCGACGGGGGAAGCGGCCGCGCAGTCGCTCGGCTGTCGCTTCATCGCCACCGATGTCGGCGCTGCAGGCGATGCGCACCGGCTGGTCTCGACGACCGTCGCCGATCACGGCGCGCTCGACGTGCTGGTCAACAACGCCGGCATCGTCAATACCGACGACTTCCTCGACATCAGTGAGGCCGACTTCGACCGCGTGCTTCGCGTCAATCTCAAAGGCGCGTTCCTGGTCGGGCAGGCGGCAGCGAAGCAGATGGTGGCCCAGGTGAAGGCCGGCCGCGCGCCCGGCGCCATCATTAACATGAGCTCGATCAACGCGGTGGTCGCGAGCCCCAACCTGGCGGCCTACTGCGTGTCGAAGGGCGGGCTCGCTCAGCTCACCAAGGTGATGTCGCTGTCGCTCGCGCCACACGGCATCCGTGTCAACGCGATCGGGCCCGGCTCGATCATGACCGACATCCTCAAGAGTGTCGCGACGGATCGCGCCGCCAAGCAGCGCCTCCTCTCGCGCACGCCGCTCGGCCGGATCGGCGAGCCCGAGGAGGTCGCCGCGGTGGCGGCATTCCTCGCCTCCGACGACGCGAGCTACATCACCGGGCAGACCATCTTTCCGGACGGCGGCCGGCTCGGGCTGAACTACACGGTGCCTGTCAGCGAAGCGTCACTGGACTGAGGCGATGGCTACCAAGCGCCCGCCGGCCCTCGACCGCATCGACATTCGCATCCTCGCGGCCCTGCAGCGCGATGGCCGCTCGACCGTGCAGAAGCTCGGCGAGACCGTCGGCCTGTCCTCGCGCGCCTGCCTGGAGCGAGTCCGGCGCCTCGAAGCCGGCGGCATCATCGTCGGCTACCAGGCGATGATCGACGTCGGACGCCTGTCGAATCCGGTCACCGTCTTTGCCGAGATCGCGCTTGAGCGGCTCGCCCACCAAAGCCGATTCGAGAAGGGCCTGGCCGAGATCGAGGAAATGGTGGAATGCTGGCAGGTCAGCGGCACGTTCGATTATCTCGCGCGCTTCGTCTGCGCCGACGTCGCGGGCTACGAGGCGCTGACCAACCGGCTGATCGATGATGCAAAGCTCGGCGTCGCGCGCATCGTCAGCCATATCGCGCTGCGGCCGGTGCGCCGCTTCCGCGGTTTTCCCGAGTCGCTGTTGGCGCGGCGGATCGAAACGAAGGATTAACGAACAACAGTTTCGGCCGTGCGGGACTCGCTCGACGGCGGAATCCGCTGCGCGGGCCGACCATCTTCGCGACACATGTGGCGATTCGCGCCCCATATTTGTGGGGAAGGAGTTGCCCATGCTGAACCCGGTCGAGCTCGAGCGCCGCTACAGCGCGCACAACTACGAACCGCTTCCCGTCGTGCTCGCGCGCGGCGAGGGGGCTCATCTATGGGACGTCGACGGCCGGCGCTACGTCGACATGATGAGCGCCTATTCGTCGGCGAGCCACGGCCATGGTCATCCGCGCATTCTCGCCGCGCTGACCGCGCAGGCACGGCGCCTCGCGGTGCCGTCGCGCGCCTATTACAACGACCGGCTCGGGCCGTTCCTCGCCGAGGTGTGCGCCGTGACGGGCCTCGACGCGGCGTTGCCGATGAACACCGGCGCCGAAGCGGTCGAGACCGCCATCAAAGCGGCGCGCCGCTGGGGCTATCGCGTCAAGGGCATCCCGCGTGATCGCGCCGAGATCATCGTCGCCGAAGGCAATTTCCACGGCCGCACCACCACCATCGTCGGCTTCTCGTCCGAGCGCGCCTATCGCGACGGCTTCGGCCCGTTCGCGCCGGGCTTCCGCGCCGTCCGCTTCGGCGATCTCGCGGCGCTCGAGCGCGCGATCGGCCCGAACACGGCGGCCGTGCTGGTCGAGCCGATCCAGGGCGAGGCGGGCATCGTCGTGCCGCCGGCCGGCTGGCTCGCCGGCGTGCGCAAGCTGTGCGACGCGCACCGCGTGCTGCTGATCGCCGACGAGGTCCAGTCGGGCCTCGGCCGCACCGGCGCGTGGTTTGCCTGCCAGCACGAGACCGTGCGCCCGGACGCGTTGATCCTCGGCAAGGCGCTCGGCGGCGGCGTGCTGCCGGTGTCGGCCCTGGTCGGCCGGCGCGAGCTGATGGACGTGTTCACGCCGGGATCGCACGGGTCGACGTTCGGCGGCAATCCGCTCGCCGCGGCCGTTGGCCTCGAGGCGCTGCGCGTGATCCGCGAGGAAGGCCTGGTGGAGCGGAGCCGCGCGCTCGGCGCGCATATGCTCGAGCGGTTGCGTGCGTTGCGTGGGCCGGTGGTCGCGGATGTGCGCGGCCGCGGATTGTGGGCCGGCGTCGAGATCGATCCCGAGGTTGCGACCGCACGCGAAGCCTGCGAGCGCCTGCTCGCCAAGGGCGTCCTCTCCAAGGAGACGCACGACACGGTAGTGCGCCTCGCGCCGCCGCTCGTCATTGCGCGAGACGATCTCGACTGGGCGCTCGATCGCCTCGCGGAGGTCGTCCACGAGCTGGCGCAGCTGCCGCGCCGTCCCGCGGCGGCATGAGCGGATCGGGGGGACTGACGATGCAATCGCGTGCGACGGTCCGGCTGCTCATGTGCCCGCCGGAGCACTTCGCCGTGACCTACGCCATCAATCCGTGGATGGACCCGCACGACTGGGCGCGTGACGATCGCGCGCTGGTGAGCCAGTCGCAGCGGGAATGGGCCGGGCTGTGTCGTGCCATCAGGACGGCGGGCGCCGAGATCGAGATTTTGCCCGCGGTGCGCGGGCTGCCGGACCTGGTGTTCACCGCCAACGCTGCCGTGGTGCTCGACCGCAAGGTGCTGTTGTCGCGCTTCCGCTTCGCCGAGCGCCAAGGTGAGGAGCCGCATGCGGAAGCCGCCTTCCGCGTGTTGCAGGCGCGCGGAATTGTCGATGCGGTAAGTCGGCTCCCCGACGGTGTGATGCTCGAAGGCGCCGGCGACTGCGTGTGGGATCGGAACCGCCAGCTGTTCTGGATGGGCTACGGACCGCGCTCCGATGCCGCCGCGCGCGCGATCGTCGCGGACACGTTCGGTGCCGATGTGCTGGCGCTCGAGCTGGCCGATGCGCGCTTCTATCACATGGACACGGCGCTGTGCCCGCTATCCGGCGGCGAGGTGTTGTACGTGCCGCAGGCGTTCACGGCCGCCGGCGTGACTGCAATCCGCGATCGGGTCGCGCCCGAGCAACGCATCGAGATCGCGCCGGACGACGCGGCGCGGCTCGCGGCCAACGCCGTCTGCATCGACACCACGGTGGTCTCGGCGGGCATGAGCGATCGGCTGCGTCGATCACTCGAGGAGCGCGGCTACCGCGTGATCATCACGCCGCTCAGCTCGTTCCTGCGCAGCGGCGGCGGCGCCTTCTGCCTGACCTTGCGGCTCGATCATCGTTCAGCCGGAAAGTCCTTGCCTCAGCTTCGTAGGGTGGGTTAGGCGCCGTCCGCGGCACTCCCTGTCACCACGACGAGCATCGGCGCCGTAACCCACCGGCTGACTCACGCGGTGGGTTACGGCGCCTGCGTCTTGCCTGTTGAACGTCAGTGCACGTGAGGCGCCTAACCCACCCTACGATTCAGCATTCGTGGCACGCACGCCACTCAGCTCCGCTTGCCCTTGCCGCAGAACACCTCGTAGACCGCGCCGACGATGATGCGCGCCTCTTCGCTGGCGAGACTGTAATAGATCGTCTTGCCGTCGCGCCGCGCCGAGACCAGGCCGTCGATGCGCAGGCGGGCGAGCTGCTGCGATACGGTCGGCTGGCGCAGCTCGAGCATCTTTTCCAGCTCGGATACCGAACGCTCGCCTTCGGCCAGGATGCAGAGCAGCATCAGCCGGTTCTCATGCGCCAGCGCCTTGAGGAAATCCGCGGCGCGCTTCGCCTTGTCGGACATCCGTTCAGGATCGCCGCGCGGATGGTCGAGGTTGCGGGCAGGAGCGGAAGCCATGGCCGTCACCGTTTCGCCGCCAGCTGCGCCTCGTCGAGGCGCTGCATCAGGCCGGCGATCTGCATCCAGAACAGGTCGTCGCCCGGATAGCCGCGGATGCGGCCGATCTCGCGGCCGTCGTCGATCAGAACGAACAGCGGGGTGAGCCTCTCCACCTTGATGAAGGCGAGATCCTTCGGCAGCGGGGCGTAGATGTTCACCCGGCGCAGCGGGGCGCGCGCGCCTTCGGTGGTCTTCGGATAGATCGGCGCCACCTCGCGGTCGAACTTCTCGCACCACGGACAGCCGGCGCGCTCGAACATGATCAGCTCGGCCGCCGCCGCCGTCGTGATGGAGGCGAACGCCAGCAGGGCGAGAGAGACGAGGGAAGCGAGCAGCCGTTTCGACATGTGTCCTTCTTGGAGCATGATCTTTCCCGAAAGCCAGTATCCACTTTTCGGGATCAGGCTCTCAGCCAACCTTCACGTAGGCGAAACCCTTGGCCTGCAATTCGGCCACGGAGGCGACGCCGGAGCTCACCATGCGCAGATAAGGCGCCTCGCGGATCTTTGAAAGATCGATCTTCTGGCGCTTGAACGTGATCTCGCACAGCAGCACCTCGACGCCATACTTGGCCAGCGCCGCGACCCGCGCGACGAGCTCCGGATCGATCGTGTCCTTTTCCCACGGCGTGCCGGCGAGGTCGGTGAGGAAGAATTTGACGCCGGCGCCGTGCGTCACGATCACGATCTTGGCCTTGAACGGATCGAAATCGTAGACCGAGAGGTGATTGTTGATGTTGGTCAGCATCTGGCTGAACCGGTTCGCGTCGCCGAAGTCGCAGTGGTAGAGCGCGTTGACCTCGGCCTCTTTCTTGAACTCGCCGAAGCCGACCGGCTTCGGTGCGGCCTGGGCGGCGCCCGCCGCGCCGGCGCCGAACAGGGCGGACCACGCGAGCAGCAGGCGGCGGTTGATCGACATGACGTTTCCTCGGGGTTTCTGGACGTTTCTCTGTAGGCATGGCTGGAATATATCACAAAGATTGAATACGTAAGGGCGGTTCAAGGTTGCGATGGCCCTATGGTGAAGGCATGCAGACGCGCCGCCAATTGATCCTCGGAGGTAGCGCTGCCGCGGCCGCGGGGCTCGTTCCTGGTCCCGCGTGGGCGGAGGAGGCGGTCCTCACGGAGGACGGTCTCTACAAGCAGCCCTGGTTCCTCGAGAGCTTCCTCGAGCTCGGCGATGACCTCGAGACAACCCGCAAGGCCGGCAAGCGTTTCGCCGTGATGTGGGAGCTCAAGGGCTGCCCCTATTGCAAGGAGACCCACCTGGTCAATTTCGCGCGGCCCGACATTGCCGATTACGTGCGCGGCAACTTCGACGTCCTGCAGCTGAACGTCATCGGCTCGCGCAAGGTGACCGACTTCGACGGCGAGGAGCTGGGCGAGAAGCAGCTCGCCGCCAAATACGGCGTGCGCTTTACGCCGACCATCCAGTTCTTTCCGGAAGCCGCCGACGGCCTCAAGGCCAGGCCGGCGCGCGAGCGCGAGGTCACGCGCTCGGTCGGCTATCTGGTGCCGGACGAATTTTTGGCCATGTTCCGCTATGTACGCGACAACGCCTACGCGACGCAGAGCTTTCGCGATTATTTGAGAGCGCGGAGCTGAAGCTTCTGGGTCCCCGGGACACGAGTCATTTCCTCTTGTCCCGGCCGAGCGAAGCTCGAGCCGGGACCCAGAACAAAAGCTACTTGTTCACCGGGCTGTCCGGGCTCATCAGCAGCGCCACCAGATCCTTGATCTGCTCGATGGTGAGCACCTTGTTGGTGCCGAAGCGCGGCATGTTCGAGCAGGCGAACGCCGCCTGCGAATCGTAGATCTTCTCATAGGCGGCCTTCACGTCGGCCGCCTTGAACTCGCGCAGCTTGCCGTAGCCGAGCAGGCTCGGGCCGATCGTGCCGTAGCTCACCTCCGCCTTGGTCAGCTGATGGCACGCATAGCAGTTGCCGCCGTTCACCGTGCGCGGCGGATAATCGGTAAAGCGAAGCCCGTAGCCGGACTGCGCGAGGGCTTCGCCCTTCTTCCAGTCGCCCATGAAATTCCCGTCGGCGGGATATTCAATCGCTCCCTGATCGCGTTTCTGGATCTCCCCGGCGAGCGCCTTGCTGGGATTGTTCCGGCTCGCCGAGCATTCGCGCATGGTGGTGTCCGGAACGAGGCGCGGCTGCCAGTCGGCCGGCGCGGTCGGGAACGCGGCCTTGATGGCGGCGTCGGCGCGCGCGGGATCGACGGCGGGCTGCTGGGCGAGCGCTGCGGTCGCGGTGAGCGTTGCGGTGGCGACGGCGATGACGATCGATGTGAGATGCATGGTCGGGCCCCCCGCTCAGCGCTTGAGCCCGGGCGCGTTGATCTCGCCGCCCTTGGCCTGATTGACGAGAAACGCGGTGAGCGCGACGCTCACTTCGGACCCCATTTCGAGCTCCGGCATGCGCATCTGCCAGTAGCAGTCGTACAGCCGGTGCTGCAGCGTCATCACGTGCGTGCTCGACACGCGATAGGCGGGCCACTCGCCGACCACCTTCGCCGCTTCCTTCGGCGCGGCGAGGTGCGGCAGGCCCTGCAGGCGGATGCGCTGGCCCTCGGTGCCGTGGCAGGTCACGCAGGCGAAATCGAACGGACCGGAGCGCCGGTAGAACAGCGTCTCGCCGAGCGCGATCGCGTCCTTCTCCTTGGCGTGATCGGTCTTGGCGGCGAACCGTTGGCCGTTCGACTTGTTGGCGACGAACGTGGCGATCGCGCCGAGCTCCTTCACCGGCTGGCCGCCGCCCGGATAGGGCCGCTTGATCAAGTCGGCATGGTTGAAGCCCTGCAGCTTCTCCATGCACCACATGATGCGGGTCTCTGCGTCCATCACGCGGTCGGCATCGGCGAAGTAGCGCGGCAGCTGTGCGTAGGCGCCCTCGATCTTGCCCGCTCCGAGACCGAGGTCGCACTTCTCGAGCGAGACCTTGTTCGGCCCGCGCGGCGTCTTCCACAGCTCCTCGCCGCGGTCGACGTCGAGCAGGCCGGGATTGCTCCACGGATCCTGCTTGAGCATCTGCCGATATTTCTCGACGGCCTTCTCGGTCTCTTCGTCGGACTGCGCCAGAACCGCTGCGGACAGCGCCAGCGTCACGCCGCCGATCGCGAAAATCTTAAGGACGCCCTTCACGCTCGCTTCCTCCGTGAATTGTCCACCCATCGCCGCGCGCCGGGACTATACCCGCACACGATCCCGTGAAAACCCCTGCATGTGTCGCAGATCGTTAACGGGATACTAGACAGAAGCGCCGCCGGAAGATATATGGAAACTTGAATATGTTTACACGGTGTTTGGCCGGATGACCGATTTGTGGTTTGGTCCGGCCGCTCACGCGGCCAGGTTTCAGGGAGGTTCCCCCAGATGGCGCAGGAATGGATGCTTGGTCTCACGCGACGCCAGGCCTTGTCGATCGCCGCCGGTACCATCGGCGCCGCTGCGCTTGGCGTTACGACGCCGGCATCGGCCGCCAACGATTCCGCTGACCTGATCAAGAAGTTCACCGGCGGCAAGGAGCCGGTCGCCGGCAAGGTCAAGCTCGACCTGCCGGAGATCGCGGAGAACGGCAACACGGTTCCGCTCAGCGTCGTGGTCGAGAGCCCGATAACCGAGCAGTCGTTCGTCCAGCAGGTGCTCGTCGTGGCCGACGGCAATCCGAACGCGGGCATCGCCACCTTCAACTTCACGCCGCTGTCGGGCGCCGCGGAGGCGACCACGCGCATCCGGCTCGCCACCACGCAGAACGTCATCGCCGTCGCCAGGATGAACGACGGCTCGTTCTTCATGGACACCAAGCAGATCAAGGTCACGATCGGCGGCTGCGGCGGCTGACCAGGGAGAACATCAATGGCGATCAAGCCGCGCATCAAGCTGGACAAGAAAGAGGCCAAGAAGGGCGAGCTGGTCGAGGTGAAGGCCCTCGTGCAGCACGTCATGGAGACCGGCCAGCGCAAGGACGCGAGCGGGAACACCATCCCGCGCAAGATCCTCAACAAGTTCACCTGCACCGTGAACGGCAAGGAAGTGTTCTCGGCCGACTTCGAGCCGGCGATCGCCGCCAACCCGTACATCCAGTTCAAGTTCAAGGCGACGGAGTCCGGTCCGGTCGTCCTGACCTGGGTCGACGATGACGGCAGCAAGGTCGTCGGCGAGGAACAGATCACGGTCAGCTGATCGACAACGTCAGAGCGTGGATGGGGCATCCGGCGTGCGCCGGAGGATGGCGCGTGACCACGCGAGAGGATGAGGCATGATCTCACGCCGCGACGTTCTGCAGGTCGGCGCCGCAGCCGCCGCGATCGCGGCGGGGAGCGGCCTCGGGCCGCTCGGGCGGGCCGCCGCGCAGCAGCGGCTCACCGAGGCCGAGCTGGTCAAGTTCGACAGCGTCGGCAACGTCACGCTTCTGCACATCGCCGACATCCATGGCCAGCTCCTGCCGGTCTATTTCCGCGAGCCGTCGATCAATCTCGGGGTCGGCGAGGCGAGGGGCCAGCCGCCGCATCTGACCGGTGACGACTTCCTGCGCCGGTTCGGCATCGCTGCCCGCTCGGCCGCCGCCTATGCGCTGACGGCCAATGATTTCGAGCAGCTCGCAAAAACCTACGGCCGCATCGGCGGGCTCGACCGTGCCGCGACCGTGATCAAGGCGGTGCGCGCGGAGCGCGGCAACCGCGTTCTCCTCCTCGACGGCGGCGACACCTGGCAGGGGTCCTTCACGGCCAACCGCACGCTCGGCCAGGACATGGTCGACTGCTTCAAGCTCCTGAAGCCCGACGCCATGACCGGCCACTGGGAGTTCACCTACGGCGAGAAGCGCGTCAAGGAGATCGTCGAGCAGCTCGGCTTTGCGTTCCTTGCGCTCAACGTGCGCGACACCGAGTGGAACGAGCCGGCCTTCAAGGCCTACGAGCTGTTCGAGCGCGGCGGCGTCAAGGTCGCCGTGCTCGGCCAGGCGTTTCCCTACACGCCGATCGCCAATCCGCGCTGGATGATGCCGAACTGGTCGTTCGGCATCCGTGAGGACGAGGTGCGCGCCGCGGTGACGAAAGCGCGCGGCGAGGGCGCGCAGCTCATCGTGCTCCTGTCGCACAACGGCTTTGATGTCGACCGCAAGCTCGCGGCGCGCGTGCCGGGGATCGACGTGATCCTCACCAGCCATACGCACGACGCGCTGCCGCAGGCGGTCAAGGTCGGCAAAACGCTGCTGGTCGCCTCCGGCAGCCACGGCAAGTTCCTCTCGCGCCTCGACCTCGATGTGAAAGGCGGCGAGGTCAAGGATTTCCGCTACAAGCTGATCCCGCTGTTCGCCGACGCGATCCGGCCCGATGCGGAGATGAGCGCGGCGATCGCCAAGGCGCGCGCGCCGTTCGCGGGCGAGCTCGCCCGCGTGGTCGGCCGCACCGAGACGACGCTCTACCGGCGCGGCAATTTCAACGGCTCGTTCGACGATCTCATTTGCGACGCGCTGCTCGCCGAGCGCGACGCCGAGATCGCGCTGTCGCCCGGCTTTCGCTGGGGCGCCAGCGTGCTGCCGGGCGAGGCGATCACGGTCGAGGACATTCACAACGCCACCGCGATCACCTATCCGCAGGTCTACCGCATGAGCATGACCGGCGAGCGCTTGAAGGAGATCCTGGAGGACGTCGCCGATAACCTGTTCAACCCGGATCCGTACTATCAGCAGGGCGGCGACATGGTCCGCTGCGGCGGCCTCGGATACACGATCGACATCGGCAAGCCCGCCGGGCAGCGCATCTCGGCGCTGACGCACCTCAAATCCGGCGCGCCGGTCGAGCCGGCGAAACAATACGTCGTTGCCGGCTGGGCGAGCGTCAACCAGGACGTCCATGGGCCGCCGGTCTGGGAACTGGTCGAGAAATACGTCGCCGGGCAGAAGACCGTACGCGTCGCGCCGAACGCCTCCGTCAAGATCGTCGGAGCCTGACCCAATGCGCGGCACTTGCACGACCGGCGTGTCTCGATCATATTCAATAATTCGAATGTATGAGACTGGGCCAGTCCTGGCGGTCAGGGAGGTTGCCGATGACCGATAAGCAGTCGCTGTCGCGGCGGGCGCTGCTCGCCGGCGCGGCCGGTGCCGGCGGCGCGCTGCTCGCGGGCGATGCCGCGCGCGCGGGCGATCCCAAAAACCTGCCGCCGAACGTGCCGGCCTGGACGCGCACGCTCGGCGACGGCGTCGCGGTGCGGCCCTACGGCCAGCCATCCAAGTTCGAGAAGCACGTCATCCGCCGCGACGTGCAGTGGCTCACCGCGAGCCGCGAGTCCTCGGTGAGCTTCACGCCGCTGCACGAGCTCGACGGCATCATCACGCCGAGCGGTCTCTGCTTCGAGCGTCACCACGGCGGCATCGCCGAGATCGATCCGGATGACTACCGGCTGATGGTGCACGGCCTCGTCGACAGGCCGCTGATGTTCACGCTCGAGGACCTCAAGCGTTTCCCGCGCGTGAACCGGGTCTACTTCCTCGAATGCGCCGCCAATTCCGGCATGGAGTGGCGCGGCGCGCAGCTCAATGGCTGCCAGTACACGCACGGGATGGTCCACTGCGTGGAATATACCGGCGTGCCGCTGAAGCTCCTGCTCGCCGAAGCCGGGCTCAAGGCCAATGCAAAGTGGATCCTGGCGGAGGGCGCCGACTCCGCCGCGATGGGTCGCTCGATCCCACTCGCCAAGGCGCTCGACGATTGCCTGGTCGCCTATCGCATGAACGGCGAGATGCTGCGGCCGGAGCAGGGCTATCCGGCGCGGCTCGTGGTGCCGGGCTGGGAGGGCAATGTCTGGATCAAGTGGCTGCGCCGCATCAAGGTCGGCGACGAGCCGTGGTACGCGCGCGAGGAGACGTCGAAATACACCGACCTGATGCCCGACGGCAGCGCGCGCAAGTTCACCTTCGTGATGGACGCGAAGTCGGTGATCACCTCGCCGTCGCCGCAGCTGCAACTCGGCCACAAGGGTTTTACGGTGATCTCGGGCCTCGCCTGGTCCGGCCGCGGCAAGATCAGGCGCGTCGACGTCTCGCTCGACGGCGGCCGCAACTGGCGCGAGGCCAGGATCGACGGGCTGGTGCTCGACAAGGCCTGCGTGCGCTTCTACGCCGAGACCGAGTGGACCGGGCAGGAGCTGCTCCTGCAGTCGCGCGCGATCGACGAGACCGGCTACGTGCAGCCGTCGAAGGCGGAGCTGCGCAAGATCCGCGGCACCAATTCGATCTACCACAACAACGGCATCCAGACCTGGCGTGTCGCGCCGAACGGAGAGGTCGAGAATGTCGAAGTCTCTTAGCGCCGTGGCGGCATGCATCGGGGCGTTCGCGCTCGTCGCCAGCCTGCTCGTCATGCAGGCCGCCGCGCAGTCGAAAAAACCAGAGGTCAAGGCGATCAAGACCTACGGCATCGGCCGCGTCGCCGAGCCGCGCGAGATCGCCGGCTGGGACATCGACGTGCGGCCGGACGGGCAGGGGCTGCCCGACGGCAAAGGCTCGGTGAAGGAGGGCGAGGCGGTCTTCATGGGCAAATGCGCCGCCTGCCACGGCGAGTTCGGCGAGAGCGCCGGCCGCTGGCCGCAGGTCGCGGGCGGCACCGGATCGCTCGCCTCAGACGATCCGGTGAAGACGGTCGGGTCCTACTTCCCGTACCTGTCGAGCGTGTTCGACTATGTGCGCCACGCCATGCCGTTCGGCGACGCGCAGTCGCTCACTGATGACGAGCTCTACGCGATTACAGCTTACCTGCTATTTCTCAACGACATTGTCGATGACAAGTTCGTGCTGTCGAAACAGACCTTTGCCACGGTGAAGATGCCGAATGCAGGCGGCTTCCGCGACGACGACCGCGAGACGGCCGAACGGGTGTTCTGGAATCCGAAACCCTGCATGACGAATTGCAAGGCGGACGTGAAGATCACCGGCCATGCGCGGGTGATCGACGTCACGCCGGAGGACAAGGCGCCGCGCCGCGGCGTGGAGTAACTGGTCCGTCCGTGCGGGCTGAGATATCCTGTCACGGAGCCAATTCGAGTATGAATTTGCTAAGACCTCGCTGAAGAACAGAAGCCCCCACAGGCTCGGTTTCGCTATCGTTCCGGTCCGGGAAGCAGGAGCGAGCAGGCATGCCCATTCGGCCTCGCGTCCGGGGCATTGTGGCCGCCGTGACTGCAAGCGCGGCGCTCGTTGCCGGCAGTGCCGGCGTCGTCGCCGCCGGCGCCGACATGGAGTTCGGCCGCTATCTGGCGACCGAATGCATGACCTGCCATCGCGCGGCGACGGCGACCAGTACCATTCCCAACATCTTCGGCCTGAGCGAGACGCACTTCACGCAAGTGATCAAGGCCTATCGCGCCAAGACGCTTCCCAATGCGGTGATGCAGAACATCGCCGGCCGGCTGAGCGACGACGAGATCGCGTCGCTCGCGCTGTATTTTTCGCGCACCAACACACCATGAGGGGCATGCCATGACCGACCTGACACGCCGCAATTTCACCAGGCTCGCGGGCGCCTCGCTCGCCACCTTGTCAACGCCGCTCTATGCGCCGAGCGTGCTCGGACAAGGCAAGCCGAAGCTGGTCGTCATCGGCGGCGGCCCGGGCGGCGGCACCGTCGCGCGCTATGTGCAGAAGGAGGGCGCGGGTGCCATCGAGGTGACGCTGGTCGAGCCGCAGAAGACCTTCACCACCTGCTTCTTCTCCAACCTCTATGTCGGCGGCTTCCGCACCTTCGAGTCGATCACCCACACCTACGACAAGGTGAGCAAGGAAGGGATCAAGGTCGTGCACGAGGCGGCGGCCGCGATCGATCGCGACAAGAAGGAGGTCGTGCTCGCCGGCGGGCAGCGGCTGGCGTATGACCGGCTGGTGGTGGCGCCGGGCATCGACATCAAGTTCGACTCGGTGCTCGGCTACTCTGAAGCCGCGGCGGAGATCATGCCGCATGCCTGGAAACCTGGCCCGCAGACCGAGCTCCTGGTCAAGAAGCTCAATGCGCTGAAGGACGGCGATCAGATCGTCATGATCGCGCCGCCCAACCCGTACCGCTGTCCGCCCGGGCCCTACGAGCGCGCGTCGATGTTCGCGCATGTGCTCAAGGCCAAGGGGCACAAGAACTCGAAGATCGTCATCCTCGATCCCAAGCCGAACTTCTCCAAGCAGGCGCTGTTCATGGAAGGCTGGGAAAAGCACTATCAGGGCATGATCGAGTGGCAGGACCCGAAGGTGCATAACGGCATCAAGGGCGTGGATCCCACGACCAACACGGTCAAGACCGACCTCGGCGAGTACAAGGCCGCGCTGGTCAACGTCATCCCGGCGCAGATGGCTGGCAAGATCGCCCGCGACGCGGGACTGCCGAACGAGTCCGGGTTCTGCCCGATCGACCCGGCGTCGATGAAATCGACCGTCGACTCGAACATCTTCGTGGTCGGCGACGCCTGCATCCCCGGCGACATGCCCAAGTCGGCGTTCTCGGCCAACAGCCAGGCCAAAGTCGCGGCCATGGTCATTCGCGGCGAGCTTGCCAATGCGCGCACGTTCGCGGCGCGCTATACGAACACCTGTTGGAGCCTGATCGAGACCGACGACGACGTGTTCGTCGGCGGCACCTACGAACCGGGCGACGGCAAGATCAAGGCGGTCACGACCACCATCAGCCAGAGAGGCGAGCCGGCCGACGTGCGCAAGAAGAACTACCAGGAGTCGATCGATTGGTATGCGGGCATCGTATCTGACGTATTCGGATAAGAGCTGTCGCCGCGCAATTTGGACGGATTGGAGCGGGATGACTTCCTTTCAATGTCATCCTGCTCTAGTTGTTTTTAGCACGCAGTGTCTTCAACAACGGAACCATTTTCCGAGATCGCGCTTTAGCCGATCCGGATGAACGCGAGGCGCATGAAAGTACTCACCGTCGGCGGAGCCATGGTCGACACGATCGCTGTCATCGACAGCGATCGAATCGAGCGCATGACCATGCTGAACGCGGACAGCTCCTTCCTGCTGCTCGAAGAGGGGCGCAAGACCGAAGCCGAGGAGGTCTCCACCCATTGCGGCGGCGGCGCCGTCAATGCGGCGGTGGCGATGGCGCGGCTCGGCCTCGATGTCGCCGCGCTGGTCAAGCTCGGTCAGGATCCGCGCGCGGACATCATCCTCGCGCGATTGGCGCAGGAGGGCATATCCTCCCAATGGGCGATCCGTGACAGCCGCGTGCCGACCGGGTCGTCGGTGATGGTGGCATCGCACGAGCGCAACGCCGCGATCTTCACGTTTCGCGGCGCCAACACCCTGCTCGAGCCGGGCGATCTCGCCGCCGACGCCTTTGCCGTCGACGTGGTCTATATCTCCAATCTCAGCAACCGGTCGGCCGACTGCTACCCGGAGATCGTCAAGCGGGCGAAGGCGCGCGGCGCCATGGTCGCGACCAATCCCGGCGTGCGTCAGCTATCGGCGCGCGGCGGCGCGTTTCAGCAGAGCCTGGCGCAGATCGACGTGCTCGCGCTCAACCGCGCCGAGGCCGACGTGCTGGTGCCGAGCTTCGTCGCCAGGTTCGGCGAGGGCGGTCCGTGCTTGGCGCTGTCCCCCGGCGAGGAGCCGCCGATCCTCGGCGCGCGCGGCCTCGCGGCCGGCGGGTTCGAGATGAGCCTGGTCGCGTTCTTCAACGCGCTGCTGTCGATGGGGCCGCGCCTCGTTCTGCTCACCGACGGGGCGCGCGGCGCCTATGCCGGGTCGAAGGATGACATCCTGTTCGTGCCCGCGCTCGAAGCCAAGGTCGCGAGCACGTCCGGTGCCGGCGACGCCTTTGCGTCGACCTTCGTCGCCTACACGGCGATGGGCCGGCCGACCGCGGATGCGCTGTGTGCGGCCTCGATCAACGCCGCATCGGTCGTGTCGCACGCCGATACGCAGACGGGCCTGCTCAAACGGCAGGCGATCGAGGAGCGGCTCGCGGCGATGCCGGCTGCCTGCATCAGGCGCTGGAGCGCGTCAGGGCTGGCGCTGTGACCAGACGAAGCTGGAGCGGGATTCGTTTCAGGGCGTAACATCATAACGCGCGACGCCCTTCGTCGGCAGAGTGGAACCGGACCATGGTCCTACTCGCGACAGTGGATGTTGCCATAATTTCAGCCTAACCTCGTCAGGTCGATTTAGCCGAGTCGGTGAGGGGAGGGGCCCCACATTGATTGTCGCACGCCAGCTTGCTGCCGTGAGAGCGTCGCCGTTGATGGTTGGCGCACTCGTCGCCGTCCTTTTGCCCGCGGCGGATTTGCGGGCCCAAGGTCAACCGGGCACCTGCGAAGATGCGGCTGAAGTCGCATTCTTGTCCTCGCCGGTCGCACCGTGGAAAGGCGCGCCGTTGCGCGTTGTCCTCGCCGCGGAGAAGCCGCTCGACGGCGAGTTTTCGCTGATCGCGCCCGACGGGCGCGTCGTCGCCAAATCGCGTGAACGACAAGGCGGGCCGCCCTATTTCTGGTTCGCCGAGGTCGCCACGCCGGCCGTGGGGACGTGGCGCGCGAGCCTCGCCCGCGACGGCGCGCCGGCCGGCTGCAGCACGATCACGCGTGAGGTCGCCGTGCGCGCCGCGCCGGTGCGCCCGCAGGCCGTCAACGGCAGTGTCTGGCCCTCGCGCGGCACGTGGAACCGCGCGACGGAAAACCTGTATTCCGCATGGATCGAGAAGCTGTTCGACGCGCCGCTCGACGCCTCGCTGTCCTATCCGGCGCTGCACGAGGTATTGCGCGATCGCTCGCGCAATTTCCTGCACAACCATCTGGGTCTTGGCGAAGACAAGATGGGGATCGTCATTCGGCCCGACTGCGCCGACTTCCCTTACTTCCTGCGCGCCTATTTCGCGTTCAAGATGGGGCTGCCGTTTGGCTACACCAAATGCACGCGCGGCGGTGGCGGCCTGCCGCCGCGATGTCCGCAGTGGTGGAACATCGAGCACGAGGAGCCGCGCCCCGTCACGCCCGAAGAGAACCTGTTTCCGCCGGACCAGATGGCAGCGGCGCCCGTCTCCCTGTTCGGGGTGTCGGCGACGCCGGCACCGCTGGCGACGCCGGGATTGCCAGGACAGCCGGCAAGGCCGGTCGGACCGCCGCCACGGCCACCGGGACTCGCGGCGGCGTTCGGCCATTATCTCAAGTGGAGCATTGCCGACGCGGTCCATTCGGGGAACGGACGAACCGCGGCGAGCGACGACAACACTGACTACTATCCCGTGCCGCTGAACCAGGACGCGCTGCGCCCAGGGACCGCATACGCGGATCCCTACGGGCACATTCTGGTGATCGTGAAGCGGGTGGCGCAGACCGGCGATTCCGCCGGCGTCCTGCTCGCCGCCGATGCGCAGCCCGATGGGACGGTCGCGCGCAAGCGATTTTGGCGCGGCAATTTCCTGTTCGCGCAGGATCCCGCGCTCGGCAGCCCGGGGTTCAAGCGGTTCCGGCCGGTCGTGCGCGAGGCCGGCGGCTTGCGGCGGTTGACCAACCGCGAGATCGCGAAAAATCCGCAATATGCCGATTATTCGCTCGATCAGTCGAAGCTGGCGATCGAGGATTTCTACGACCGCATGGACGACGTGCTGTCGCCGGCGCCACTCGATCCCACGCGCGCGATGAAGGAGGCGATCATCTCGCTCGAAGAGCAGGTCAAGGCGCGGGTGACGTCGGTCGAGAACGGGCGCAAGTTCCAGAACAGCGGGCGCGGCGACGCCTCGATGCCCGACGGCGCGGCGATCTTCGAAACGACCGGCGCCTGGGAAGATTTCGCGACGCCGGCCCGCGACTTGCGGCTGTTGATTGCGGTCGACGTGGTGAGAGGATTTCCTGATCGCGTGACGCGCCGTCCCGAGCGCTATGCGATGCCACAGGGCAAGAGCGTCGCCGACGTGAAGACCGAATTGGAGAACGTGCTCGCGTCGGAGCTCTCGGCGCGCAAGTTTTCCTACATGCGCAGCGACGGCTCCGCTTGGACGCTCGCGCTCAAGGACGTGATCGATCGTGCGACGGATCTCGAGATGGCGTACAACGTGAACGACTGCGTCGAGCTGCGGTGGGGCGCGCCGGGCAACAGCCAGGAAGCGTCGACGTGCAAGCGCCGCGCCGCGCAGACGCAGCGCGCGAAGATGACCGAGTACCGCGCGTGGTTTCACGAGCGGCGCCGGCCGCCGCGCAGCTAGCTGTCGATTCATGAAAAGACGCGAGTTCATGACGCTGGTCGGCGGCGCAGCCGTGTGGCCGCTTGCGGCGCGCGCAGCAGCCGGACATCGCTGAAGGCGGAAGCGGCGCACTTGACCCGCGGACGACGCCGGCGCGCGCCGACCTCGCCGCCAAGCATCTCGCGGGCACGGTCGAAGCCGGGCGCTTCGTGGAGGGAAAGCCATACGAGATCGGCGCCTCGCAAGCGCCGGTACGCGACGCGCCGTCGCGTGAGGCGGCGCTCCTGACCGAAGCGTTGCAAGGCGAGCAGGTCACGATTTACGACATCAGCGAGCAAGGCTGGGCGTGGGGACAGCTCGCCGCCGACGGCTATGTGGGGTTTCTGCCGGCCGGCGCGCTGCGCGCGCCCGGACCTCCGCCGACCCACAAGGTCACGGCGGCGCGCACGCTCGTCTTCCCGGGCCCTTCGGTCAGGCTTCCTCCGCTGGAAGCTCTGTCGTTCGGTTGCCAGCTCGTCGTTACGCACATCGACGGGCCCTTTGCGATCACCGCGTCCGGTGCGCATGTACCGGCCGTCAATCTCATCCCGGTCGCGGCCAGGGAAACCGATTACGTCGCGGTTGCCGAGCGATTCCTGGGAACGCCGTATTTGTGGGGCGGAAAGACCAGCCTTGGCATGGACTGCTCGGGCTTGCTGCAGCTTGCGCTTCTCGCCTGCGGCATCCTTTGTCCGCGCGACACGGACATGCAGGAGCAGGCGCTGGGCAACCCGCTCGCGCTTGCGCCCGAGCGCGAGACATTGCGGCGCGGCGATCTGCTGTTCTGGAAGGGCCATGTTGCCATTGTGCGGGACGAGGCGACGCTCGTACACGCCAATGCCCATCACATGGCGGTTGCCTCCGAGCCGATTGCCCGATCGATCACCAGAATTCGTGCAGAGGGGAATGGCGAGGTCACCAGTGTGCGCCGCCTGTCGCCACCTACCTGACTCTCAGCTCCGGATTTGCTGCGCGGTCGTTGCGTTGGCCGGGCAATGAACGAACGCTGATCACGATCAGTCGGGACCTTTTCAGTATCCGCCGCTGGCGAACGTTTCCTATCGCGGGGGAAATTGCGGCGGCATGCGGGTTGTCCACGCTATATCCTCGAACCTTTTCCGACCCCCGCCCCACTCATTCAAATCCTGCCACTCTCGGGCCAAGAACCAAAGGCCGTGCACGTCAACGAAGTAGGGCTCGCCAGAGTCGAGCTTGGTGTGCCTCGAGAGCTTGAGCGTATTGCGTTGTACAAGCAGATCGCGTCGCGTGATCTTTTCTGTCAGCGCTACGGACTCAACATCAGTCGATCGCTGCGCGCCATCCGGCAACAATCGGAAGAACCGACGGCAGTCGCCGTCCTGGCAAAGCTCCAACCGATATTCGACCCCCTCGAGCACATCTGATCGCGACCATATGAGCATGAGTTGCAGGACCCTTTCGTCGTGCGGTTCAAGTCAGACGCCACCGCCCGGCGCCCCTGATGCTCGAAACGATGATCTCCATTTGACGGCAGAATTTGGCCCAAAGCAGCCCGTCTGCAATGTCTGCTCAGTGTTCGCGTTCAGGTGACATGGCGGGCCATATGTTTCTGACGTTGGGCCTTTCAGCTCATGACCCATTTCGGACATTCGAGCCCCTTTCTCCCTGCTGAGTTCCTGTTACGTTACTCTGCCAATTTTCATTTGGAGGGAAAAATGAGGACGTCCGCGCAGTTTCTGTTTGTGGCCCTGCTGGTGCTGGTGCCATTGCACGCAATCGCGGGTCCTGCCGAGGACGCAAACGCGGTGCTCGACCGCTGGTCGGCGGCATACAGCTCCAACGATCCAGAAGCAGTTGTAAAGAATTATTGGCCGGACGCGATGCTCCTTGGAACCGTAAGTCCCGTGATGTCTGAGGGGACTGAAGCAATCCGAAGTTATTTTTCCCCCTTGAAGGGAAGCGGCAACAAGAACGCGATCGGGGAAAGGCGAACGATCGTGCTGAGCGACAATGCCGTCGTGGTTGCGGGATTCTACGAGTTTACCCGGATGCAGGAGGGCACACCCGTGCCTGCGCCATCGCGCTTCACGATGCTTATCGTTAACCGCGGCGGCGAATGGAATATCGCTCATCACCATTCCTCGCCGCACGTTCAGCCAAAGAAGTGAGAGGGACGATCAAGGCCCCAACGTGAGAGCCGCCCGATTGAAAAATTGAATTGGCGGGGGCCGGTCGTGGCAGAAAGCAGCCCATCTGCAATGTCCGCTCAGTGTCCGCTTTCAGGTGATAAGCGGGCCACGTGTTCTTGCGTTGAGCCTTCAGCTCATGGTCCGTGACGGACGTTGAGTATTCGCCGTCGGCCCCGTGGGCAGCTTGCTGGCATGACCACCAACGAGCTGAACGGGCCCAAGTGAACGGGGGCCGGATTCACCCGGCCCCCGTCCGTCACTCCACGATCCGCGTCACGACACCGGCGCCGACGGTGCGGTTGCCCTCACGGATCGCGAAGCGCGACCGCTCTTCGAGCGCGATCGCCTTGTTGAGCTCGACCGTGAGCTCGGCGTTGTCGCCCGGCATCACCATCTCGATGCCGTCGCCGAACTGGACGGCGCCGGTGACGTCGGCGGTGCGGAAGTAGAACTGCGGACGATAGTTCCGGAAGAAGGGGGTGTGACGCCCGCCCTCGTCCTTCGTCAGCACGTACACTTCCGCCCGGAAGACCTTGTGCGGCTTCGCAGCGCCAGGTCGCGACAGCACCTGGCCCCGCTGCACCGCATCCCTGTCGATCCCGCGCAGCAGGCAGCCGACATTGTCGCCGGCCTCCCCCTGCTCGAGGATCTTCCGGTAGGTCTCGATGCTGGTCACCACCGACTTGCGGGTCTCCCCGTAGCCGACGATCTCGACCTCGTCGCCGAGCCTGATGGTGCCGCGCTCGATGAGCCCGGTCGCCACCGTGCCGCGGCCGGAGATCGACTGGACGCTTTCGATCGGCATCAGGAACGGCCGGTCCTTCGACCGCTCGGGGACGTCGATATAGCTATCGAGCGCCTCGAACAGCTTCAGGATGGCCTGATCCGCCAGCGGACCCGTCTCGCCGCGCAGCGCCTGGATAGCGGCGCCGCGCACGATCGGCGCGTTGTCTCCGTCGAACCCGTACTTCGACAGAAGATCACGCACCTCGAGCTCGACCAGATCGAGCAGCTCAGGGTCGTCCGCGACATCGCACTTGTTGAGGAACACCACGATGCGCGGCACGCCGACCTGGCGCGCCAGCAGGATGTGCTCGCGCGTCTGCGGCATCGATCCGTCCACGGCGGAGACGACCAGGATCGCACCGTCCATCTGCGCCGCGCCGGTGATCATGTTTTTCACATAATCGGCGTGGCCCGGGCAGTCGACGTGCGAGTAGTGACGCGCCGCCGTCGAAAACTCGACGTGGCTCGTCGTGATCGTCAGGATCTTCGAGTCGTCACGCGTACCTTGCGCGGCCGACGCCTTGGCGACGTCCTGATACGAGACGAACGCGCCCCAGCCGTGATCGGCCGAGACCTTCGTCATCGCCGCCGTCAGCGTCGTCTTGCCATGATCCACGTGCCCGATCGTGCCCACGTTGCAGTTGGGCTTGAGACGGGTGAACTTCTCCTTTGCCATAAGACACCTGTGGTGCTCGGGCTCCCGTGCTGTTTGCACGACTCGAGGCACCGCGAGAGCCCGTACGGCGCCTGGAGCCGCTTCCGCTCCAGGCTGGTTCTCGATTGTCAGGTGAGACGTTCGGTCAGGCCCAAAGCAGAATCGCGGCGGACGAGGGCATTAGCCCTCCCGTCATCAGCACTGATGCTCGCTGTGACTGCCGCATGTTGGACGCCTGGGTCGCTGCTTCTTGAAAAAGAGGCGGCTTACATAGGGTCAGGTCACGCCGTTTGCAAGAGCGATGTGCCTGGCCGCCGAGGAATTTGCGCAGGTGTTGCAAAAGTCCTTCGCCAACGCGGATGCAGACCAACCCCTGCAGATCGGGTCAGTGCCGGGCTTGCGTCACAGCTTGCCAAACGAGACGCCGCGCCACGTCCATCCCGCGTTGGTCACGGCATCCTGCAAGGGTGTTTTGATTTCGGCAGTCGAAAACTTGTAATTGTAAACTTGGCCAAATTGGCCCTGCTCGGTGAAGGCGAAAGCTGTGCCGAAGGAGATTTCCTTCGTCTGTCCTCGGAATGCTTCGGCTGCCAACGTCAGGGCTGGAATACCCGCGCGCCACTCAATCGACCATTCCTGATCCACCGCGCGTGCTTCATGGGTCTGCGCATCCAACTTGATCAGGATCTTGAAAACCTTCTTCAGCCCGGCTTTCGCAAAAATCTCGTACCACTTTGCGTCGACGATCCGCCATTCGGCGACAATATCGACGTTTTCAGGTTGGCCATCGCGTACGGTAAACGGGGCGGTCGGACGATCGACCGCCAGCAGATCCGCTCGTACTTGCGCCGCAGACTTTGCCGCCACACCGGCGGCGGGCCGTTTGGTTCCTGTCAGCCAGTCGAAGAGTTTCATCGGAAACGCCCCCGCGAGACAATGTGGCGCGCATCGCACACCATCAGTTGCAATCCGAGCTGACCACTTTGCAAGCGTCATTCTGGCATCAGGCAGTCGCGGGAATCAATGCAGTCGCCGTCGCGGCGCGAAGCGGTCGCTGTCATGTCGCGGCGCGGGCGGTTCGCGGCATCGCTTCGATCTATGACGATCCGCTTAGATCTATGACGATCCGCTAAAACCGCCCGGCCGGCTTGATCGCCGACATCACCACCGTGATGCTCGAGGCGACATTGTTGTAGCTGCGCACCGCGTGCTGAATATCGGCCTGCGAGACCTCGCCGCGTTGCAGCTGGCCGTGCCACGGCTGGTCGAGCGCAATGTTCAGGGTCAGGATGTTGAAGTCGATGCCGAGCTCGGGCCCGAGCGGCCGGTCGGGATAGCCCTCGGCGCGGTTCTGGCGGTGGAACGACTGCGAGAACAGGAGCAGGCCATCCACGGTCACCGGCCGCACGTTGTTCGGATTGTCCAGGAACAGATCGTGGCGCGGATGGGTCGCGACCACGGTGACGTTCGTGCCGTCGCGGCAGACCCGGTAGAGCTCCTTCATGATTCCGAGATAGAGCGCCGGCGCGCCACCGATCTGCTCCAGGACGTGCGAAAGCCTCACCTCGTCGGCGGAATCGTCCGGCCACGGCCAGGGCAGCTGCTCGAGATCGACGACCTGATCCGGCTGGAATTGGGCCAGCTTGTCGACATTGACGTAGTCCGGCAGCTTGGCGCTGCCGCAGCCGAGATTGAGACGCATCGGAACCCCCGGATCGTGACAGTGGCGGACTTCTAGCGGCGCCACGCGGATGAGGCAACGCTGCCCTGCCGGCGGGTTCTTGGCAGGGTTACGGGGGAACGCTATTCAAGGTCTGCGTGAAAAGGGCCGGGACCTATGGCGAAACTCAATCTTTCGGTCGCGATCGGCGACTACGACCGCAATCGTCCGTTGATCGACGGGCGCGTCGGCATCGACGGGGTCGACCCCGTATTCATGACCCTCTCGCCGGAGGAGATCTTCTTCCGCGCCCTGCGCAACCAGGATTTCGACATCTGCGAATTGTCGCTGTCGAGCTTCACGCTCAAGACCGCGCTCGGCGAGAGCCCCTATGTCGGCGTGCCGGCCTTCGTGTCGAAGGCGTTCCGCCACACGTCGATCTACGTGCGCACCGACCGCATCAAGGAGCCGAAGGACCTCAAGGGCAAGAAAATAGGACTGCCGGAATACCAGCTGACCGCCAACGTCTGGGCGCGCGCGATCCTGGAAGAGCACGGCGTCAAGCCGTCCGACATCCACTGGATCCGCGGCGGCATCGAGCAGGCCGGGCGGCCGGAGAAGATCAGCGTCAAGCTGCCTGCCGGGGTGCGGCTCGACAACGCGCCGGAGGGGCGAACGATCTCCGACCTGCTCGACAAGGGCGAGATCGACGGCTTCATCGCGCCGCGGCCGCCGAGCCTGCCGCATCCCAATCCGAATGTCGGCTGGCTGTTCCGCGATCCGGCCGCGGCGGCGCAGGACTATTTCAAGCGCACCGGCATCTTTCCGATCATGCACCTGATCGGCGTGCGGCGCACGCTGGCCGAGAAGCATCCCTACCTGCCGGCGGCGGTGCTCAAGGCGTTCGAGAAGTCGAAGGCACAGGCGGTCGCGGCCCTGAGCGACACCTCGGCCACCAAGGTGACGCTGCCGTTCGTCGAGGAGACCCTGAAGGCGACGCGCGAGCTGATGGGCGAGGATTTCTGGGCCTACGGCGTCGAGCCGAACCGCAAGACGCTCGAAGCCTTCCTGCGGCACCATCACGAGCAGGGCCTCTCGCCGCGCCAGCTGACGCCCGAGGAGCTGTTTCACCCCTCGACGCTGGAGAGCTTCAAGCTCTGATCGCGCAGCTCGCAGCCTCGTAGGGTGGGCAAAATCGTCTGAGACCACCCTGCAATGTGGGTACGGCGCGCGCACGATTTGCCCACGCGGTTAGGGTTGAGCAGGCGCGCCGATGCCCGTCCTACAATGCATTCCCCGGAATCCCGGCTATTCACCGAATTGAATGACGTTGGCCGCTGGCTCGGTGACCGAGCTTGAGCTAGATAAGAAATCGCCTGCCGCCGTGTTCACCCGGCCGGCGGAGCATGCAGAAAACGGAAACGGAAATGGAAACAGGCCGTGCACTGCGCGGCCTTTGGTCGTTGCGTCGGTGCTCCGGACGGTGCGGCTAACAACGCGGGCAAAAAAGCGTTAGCCAAAGTGAGCCGGATGTTAGCCGCCGGCGCGGCGTCGGCGGGTCGCCCGGCCAAAACGGCTTAGCAAAACCTGGCCGGAACTTAGCCGCCGCCCTGCGCAGGGGAGCCCGGAGCCAGTCCCGACGGCTACTTCTGGATCTGGATGAGCTCCGCCAACTGCTCCTTGGTGAGCGGCGCGGAAATGAACTTGAGCGTCATCGCCTCCTGGAGGAGCGAGTCGAGCCCCTTGATCTCGTCGGGGTTCACCAGCGACTTCGGGAAGAACTCGTCGCGCACGCGCTTGGCGAGCGGCTCCGGCACGCCGACGAACTCGGCGTAGTCTTTGATGACCTGCGGGTTGTCGCTGTACATGTAGTCGATCGTCTCGCGATACGCCTTCATGAAGCGGCCGATCGCGTCCTTCTTCTTCGCCAGCACGTCGGCGTTGGCGACGATCGTGCGGATGGTCTGGCCGCGCACCAGCGCGGCGTCGGTCGCCTTGGCGACGACGCGGATCTTGCCGTCTTCCATCTCACGGAGGCCGAACGGCGGCGAGGCCCAGCCGATGTCGATCTGGTCGGTCATCACCGCGGTGAGCGTGGAGGAGGGGTTGCCGGTCGGCGTCGGCTTCGCCTTGACGCTGAACTCGCTGACGAAGGCGCGCACGATGCTGTGGGTCGAGGAGCCGTTGGTCGAGAAGGCGATGGTGTTCTTGTCGGTCGTGTCGGTGAGCGCTTTGATCGGCGACGCGGTCTTGGCGTACCAGTAGTCCGCCGCGCCGGTTGCCTGGGCGCCGACGATGCGCACCGGCGCGCCCTTGGCGAACGCCGAGATGGCGCCGAGCGTGCCGACCGCGAGGCCGAGATCGGCACTGCCGCCGATGATCGGCTGCAGCGTCTCGCCGGAACCGGAGGTGTAGATCATCTCGAGCTCGATGCCGTGCTTCTTGAAGATGCCGGCCTTGGTGCCGAGGTGCGCGATCGCGGTGTCCCAATTGCCGCGCTGACCGATCGTGAGCTTGAGCTGGTCGTCGGCAAGCGCCGAGGTCGCCGCGAAGGCGGCAACAGCGAATGCGAGGGCTGCCAGACGCGTCATATCAAAACTCCTATTTCTGGCGGATGGTATCGAGGCCCCCGAGACGTCCGACCAGCGCATTGGCGCCGATCGCCAGCACGAACAGCACGATCAGCATGGCGTACATGCGCGGCATGTCGAACAGGCTGTAGGCCTGGATGATGAGGAAGCCGACACCGCGGTTCGACAGCTTGGTCTCCGCGAGCAGCGTGCCGATGATGGCGACGCCGAGGCCGAGCCGCACGCCGTTGATGATCGGGTGCCGCATCGCCGGCAGGTAGATCTTGGTCGCCATCTGCCAGGTGTTGGCGCGGAAGCTCTTGCCGACGCGGATCAACACCTGGTCGATCTGGCGCATGCCGGCGGCGGCCGACAGCGCGATCGGGAAGAAGCAGGAGATCGCGCCCATCGCCACTTTCGAGCCGGGGCCGACGCCGAACCACATGATCATGATCGGGAAGAAGATGATCTTGGGCGTCGGGCCGAGATAGTAGAGGAAGCGCTCGTAGCATTCAGCGAGGAAGCGGTTGGCCCCGAGCGCGATGCCGACCACGAGGCCGGAGAGGCCGCCGATCGCGAGACCGGTGCCGATCTCGCCGAACGTCACGTAGAGGTGCCAGTAGTATTCCCGGTTGCTGAGCAGCGTGATGAGCGCGTCGCCGATCGCGAACAGCGAAGGCACGACGTCGCGGTAGAGCAAGCCCGAGCGCGCCAGCAGCTCCCAGCCGACCAGCACGAACAGGATGATGGCAATGCGCAGCAGCGTGACCGGATCGCCGATCAGGCCCGGCGCCGCGGCCGCTTTCAATCGCCCGGTCTCAGCCATTTCTCGACCCATTCGGTGAAGATGAAGAAGCAGACACTCACGAGGATCACGAAGCAGATCGCCGCATAGGTGCCGGGCAGGTCATAGCGTTCGGCGAGATCGTTGATGAGCTGGCCGAGCCCGCCGAAATTGATCAGGAACTCGACGCCGACCACGTTGATCAGCGTGAAGATCAGCCCGAGCCGCACGCCGACGAAGATGGTCGGCAGCGCGGCGGGGAACATGATCTTGAGGAACATCTGGGTGCCGCTGAGCTTGAAGCTGCGGCCGACATTGATGAGGACGCGCCGCGTGCCCGACAGGCCTTCGATGGTCTTGAGGATCACCGGCGGCAGGCCGGCGACGAAGCCCATCATGATGATGGTCCACATGCTGCGGCCGAAGATGACCAGGAACAGCGGATACATCAGCACGGTCGGCGCGGAGGCCATGGCGGCGACCCAGGTCTCGGTCGCCCGGCGCAGGATGTTGACGCGGTAGAGCAGCACGCCGATCGAGATGCCGACCACCGCGATCATGGCGCCGGCGATGGCCGCCTCCTTGAAGGTCAGCCAGAACCGCGCCGGGATGTCCTCCTCGAGGATCACCCGCTCGAATGCCGCGCCGATCTGCGAGGGCATCGGCACGATGAAGCGATTGATCACGTTGATGCGGATCAGCAGCTCGATCGCGGCGAAGAACAGGACGAGCGTCCCGAGGCCGAGCGCGAGCGGGACATATCTGCCCAGTGTCCCGCCCCTGGTGAGGGCCGCCGTGCTCACGGCTTGTGCTCGCCGGACTGGCGGCGCAGCTCTTCGTCGTCCTGCAGGCCGCGGCTTGCTTCCTCGCGCAGGTCGCTCCAGATCTGCGCGACGTAGCGGCCGAAGGCCTCGCTGGAGACGATCTCGGAGGAGCGTGGCCGCGGCAGCTTGATGTCGACGAAGCGCTTGAGCTTGCCGGGGCGGTAGGTCATCACCAGGATGCGGTCGGCGAGCTGCACCGCCTCGGTGATGTTGTGGGTGATGAGCAGCGTGGTCTGCTTGAGCTGCTGCTGGATCTGCAGCACCTTGTCGCCGAGCAGGAGCCGCGTCTGCTCGTCGAGCGAGGCAAACGGCTCGTCCATCAGCAGGATCTTCGGCTCCGACGCGAGCGTGCGCGCCATCGACACGCGCTGCCGCATGCCGCCGGACAGCTCGGCCGGATAACGCTTCTCGAAGCCGTTGAGGCCGACCAGCTTGACGAAATGTGCGGCCTTGTCGAGCCGCTCGGACTTTGACATGCCGGCGATCTCGAGCGGGAAGGCGACATTGTCGATCACGTTGCGCCAGGGGAAGGTCGACTCCTCCTGGAAGATCATGCCGATCGAGGCATGCGGACCCGACACCGTCTCGCCGGCGACGGTGACGCGGCCCTCGTAGCCGTCCAGGAGACCGCCGATGACGTTGAACAGCGTGGACTTGCCGCAGCCGGATGGCCCGATCACGCCGACGAACTCGCCAGGCTTGACGTCGAACGACACGTGGTCGACGGCGACGAGCGTGCCTTCCGGCGTGTCGAAGCGCTTGACGATGTCGTCGACGACCAGGATCGCCCGCTCTTGCCGCGCGGCCGCGGCGGCGTCGTCGGTCCGGCTGACCAGGGTCGGGGCGGTCGCCATCAGCTGTTCCTCACCGGCGTTTCCTCTTCGCTCACGTCACCTTAACGCGCATCGTCGGCGTCTTGTTGTCTGGTTCCGCCCTCGAGCGGGGGTCGAGGGCGGAACTTATTTGATTTGGTCACGCTAGTCCGTCTTGCGGGCGAACGCTCCGCCCATGGTGCGGGCGCCGTAGCCCGGCTCGATGCGCACGTCGACGACGGCGACTTCACCCTTCTCGACCGCGGCGATCGCCTCGGCGAGCGCCTTGTCGAGCTCGGCTTGGGTGTTGACCGGGCCGAACGCGCGCGCGCCCTGGGCGCGTCCCATGCCGGCAATGTCGATGTCCGGATCGAGCATCTTCTGGCCGATCCATTTGTTCTCGACCGGCCGGTTGCGCACGATCGCCATCCGCTCCTGATGCACCTCGTCGTTGTAGAACGAGCGATTGTTGGCCACCACGATCAGCAGGGGAATGCGGTAGTGCACCGCAGTCCAGACCGCGGTGCAGCCCATCAGGAAGTCGCCGTCGCCGCAGATCGCGACCGGCAGCCGCTCGGCGCCCTTGAGCGCCAGCGCCGCGCCGACCGAGGCGCCGGGACCGCCGCCGACGCCGCCGCCGCCGTCGGAGCCGAGGAAGTCGAGCGGATGACGGAAATGCCAGAACGAGCCCTGCCAGGAGAGCGGCAGGTGCGTCAGCGACACCGGACGCTCGCCGAGCTTCTCGCGCAAGCTCTGCGCCAGGTTCTCGATGCCGAGCGTGCCGGTCGCCTTCGGCGCGTCGAACAGGGCTTGCGGCTTGAGGTCGGTCGGCTTCGCCGACATCGGGCCGAATCCCTGCACGATCGCCGTGACGGCGGCGTCGGGGTCGGCGGCGATGAAGAGGTCGACCGGCGGCAGGCCCTGGTAGTCCATGCTCCAGCCGTTGTGCAGGTGCTGGTCGAGCGTGACCTGGATCACCTTCGCGGTCGGCGCAGCGCCGAGCGCCCTGAACTGGCCGGCCAGATCAATCCAGTCGAGGCTGAGGATCAGGTCGGCGTCCTTGAGCAGCGAGGTGAGCTCGTCCTTGGTGTGGGTGGTCGGCGCGTGCACGTGCAAGGGATGGTCGGTCGGAAATGCCGCGCCGGCCTTCAGGCTGGTCGAGACGCGGGCGCCGATCGCCTCGGCGAGCTTGATGCGGTCGTTCCACGCCGCCTCGTCCCGCGAGACGCGGCCGGCGAGGATCACCGGGCGCTTGGCGGCCTTGAGCATGTCGATCGCCTGCCGCACCAGCTCGGCGGACGGCCCGGTCTTCACCGGCGGCATGTAGCGCTTGGCATCGATCGGCGGCAGCGGCTTCTCGAGCGGCGCCTCCTGCAGCTCGGCGTCGAGATTGATGTAGACGGGCCCCTGCGGCTCGGAATTGGCCATCCAGCAGGCGCGCAGCAGCGACTCGCGTGCGGCCGCCGGGGAGGCGGGCTGGTCGTCCCACTTGGTGTAGTTGCGGATTATGGCGCCCTGGTCGGCGGCGGTGTGGATCCAGTCGATCCACGGGCGGCGCTTGGCGGCGTCGACCGGGCCGGTCGCGCCGAGGATCAGGATCGGCTTGCGGTCGCACCACGCGTTGAAGATCGCCATGGTGGCGTGAAACAGGCCGACGTTCGAATGCACCGCCGCGGCCATGGCGCGGTCGGTCACCTTGGCATAGCCCTGCGCGATCGCGACGGCCGCCTCCTCGTGCAGGCACAGCAGCATCTGCGGCTGCTTGTTGCCGAGATAATTGACCAGGCTGTCGTGCAGCCCGCGATAGCTCGCCCCCGGGTTGAGCGCGATGTAGGGAATGTCGAGATCGCGCAGCGTCTCGGCGACGACGTCGCTGCCGAACGCGGCGACATTGGCGCCGGCCTGCTTCGGCCGCTCGACGGCGGCGGTGTCGGCGTGGCTGGCCTCGTTCAACAGGCGGGCGGAAGAATCGCGGGTCGACATGCTCATGAATCTAACTTTCTTACGTTGGGGAAAGGCGGCCGATCCAACCCGATCGCAAACAGTGACGCAACGGGCAGAGCAGCATAACGGCTCCCGCCTGTGCGGGGACTATAGACTTTGACATTTGCGCGCAGAAGCCGCTAGGTGCGAACCATATTGTTGCACCAGAGTAAACAATCACGCGGGCACTTTCGATGGATCGGTTTCGCACCATGGAGAGCTTCGTGCGCGTCGCGCGCTCGGGCAGCTTCACGATCGCAGCCAACCAGCTCGGCCTGTCGCGTGCGCTGATCTCGCGTCATGTCGGCGACCTCGAGGCGCGGCTCGGCGTGCGTCTGCTCAACCGCTCGACCCGCTCGCTCAATCTCACCGAGGAGGGCGCATCCTATCTCGAATTCTGCGAGCAGGTGTTCCGCGAGATCGAGACGAGCGAGCGCGCCATCGTGCGCACGCGCACCGAGCCGGTCGGCACGCTCAAGGTCGCGGCGCCGAAGTCGTTCGGCACCTTGCATCTGAGCGACGCGCTGGTCGATTTCGCCAAGGTACAGCCGCGGCTGCGGTGCTCGCTGGTGCTCGAGGACGTCTCGTTTCGCCGCGGCTATGATTTCGTCGAGCGCGGCCTCGACCTCGCGCTGCGCATCTCGTCACTGCGCCACGCCTCGGTGATCGAGCAGCCGATCGGCATGCTGGACTGGCTCGTGTGCGCCGCGCCGGACTATCTGGCGCGCCTCGGGCGCCCGACCACGCCGGCCGAGCTTGCCGACCATGCCTGTCTCGTCCACACCAACGTGGTGGCGAACGATCGGATCTGGCGGTTCGAGGGCGCGCGCGGCGCGGTGACGGTCAAGGTCACCGGGGCGTTCTTCTCCAACAGCGCGCTTGCGCTCCGCAAGGCGGCGCTCGCCGGCCTCGGCATCGCGCTGCTGCCGCGCTACGCGGTGGCGGATGATCTCGCGGCCGGGCTCCTGGTGACGCTGTTGCCGCGCAGCCGCGTCGCGCAGCGGCCGCTCATCGCCGTCTATCCGCGCACCGACGTGGTTCCGCAGAAGGTCCAGGTATTCTTCGACTTCCTGAAGACCTGGATGGCCGCGCGCGACGTCAATCAAAGCGCGCGCCGCATGCCACCGGCGCGATTGCGGCTCGCATGATCACATCTGCCGCAGCTTCGCGAGCACCTTGAGGCCGGCATAGCCGTCGGCGGGCTCGAGGCCGACCTTCTTCTGAAAGGCGCGCACGGCCTTCATCGTGTCGGTGCCGACGCGACCGTCGGCCCCGCCGGTATCGAACCCCGCCGCTGTGAGCCGGCGCTGCAGCTCCTGCAGCTCGGCGAGGGTCGGAGTGCGCTCGCTGCCGGGGAACGACTGCACGAGCGGGCCGCCGCCGGCGATGCGGTCGGCGAGATGCACGATCGCCAGCGTGTAGCTCGTCGACGGATTGTAGGTCTTCACCGCCGAGAAGTTGTGTCCGAGCAGGAAGGCCGGTCCGCCGTCAACCGGCACCGACAGGCGGGCGGTCGCGTTCGGATGTGGAAAGGCCTGGCCATCGGCACGCGTGACGCCGAGCTTCTGCCAGGCGGCGTACGTGCGCGTGGCTTCGCGGACGCCGTTCGGGCGGCGCACCTCGTAGCCCCAGTGCTCGCCGCGGCGGTAACTGCCGCGCTTGACCAGGTAGCTCGCGGTCGAGGCGAGCGCATCATCGGGCTTGCCGAACGGATTGATGCGGCCGTCCTTGTCGTAGTCGAGGCCGATGTTGAGCCACACTTCCGGCATCCACTGGGTGTGGCCCATGGCGCCGGCCCATGAGCCGCGCATCTCCTCGGGCGTGCTCCAGCCGCGCTCGATGATGCGCAACGCGTTGATCAGCTCCTGCTCCCAGTACGCGCGGCGACGCGGCTCGCCGTAGGCGAGGGCGGCGAGGGCGGGGATGACCGGCCGCATGTATTTCGGATTGGCGACCAGCTCGCCGTAGCTCGACTCGATGCCCCACAGGGCGACGAGCACGTAGCGGTCGACGCCGAAATCACGCTCGATGCGATCCAGCAGCGCGGCGTGCTGCTTGACGTAGTCCCGGCCCTGATTGATGCGGTAGTCGGACACGCGGCGATTGAGGTACTGCCACAGCACCTCGTTGAACTCGGGCTGGTCGCGGATCTGCGCATAGACCGAGGTATCCGGCTTCACGTTGGCCATGACGCGCGTGTAGGTCGCGTCCGAGACGCCGCGCGCGATGGCGCGGGGACGGAAGCTCTCGACCCATTGCGCAAAGCCTGGCTGGGCCTGCGTCGCCGATGCTACGCCGGCCCAGGCGGCCAGGGCGCCGGCGGCGAGGGTGAAGCAATCCCTCCGGCCAATCCGCAATGCGTCCGGGCGATGATCCATATGCTCGCTCGTCGATTGATTCGATATTTCAGGTATGGCTACGAGTGTATCACGCGGCCGCACCATCTACACTGCGCCGGCGCGGGGTAGGGAGCAGGGAACCTTCATGACATCGCAATCGGATGAGCTTTCGCGCGGTGACCGAGTGCCGCAGGTGGTGGAGAGCGGCGGCGCGGCGCGCGTGCACCTGACCCTCGCGGTCACCGACTACGACCATGTGCGCGACCTGGTCCACGGCGTGGTCAAGCCGGACGGCATCGCGCTCACCTCGATCGTGCTCGAGGTCGAGGAGATCTTCTATCGCTTCATCAAGCATCTCGAATGGGACGTCTCGGAGATGTCGTTCGGCAAGTACCTCGCGCTGACCGCGCAGGGCAACGCGCCGATGGTGGCGATCCCGGTGTTTCCGTCACGCGTGTTCCGGCAATCCTCGATCTACGTCCGCAAGGACCGCAACATCGCGCAGGCCAAGGACCTCGAAGGCAAGACGGTCGGCATTCCGGAATGGGCGCAGACCGCCGGCGTCTTTGCCCGCGGCATGCTGGCGGAGAGCTACGGCGTCGACCTCACGACGATTCAGTGGGTGCAGGCCGGGGTCAACAACGCCGGCCGTGCGGAGAAGGTCGAACTCAATCTGCCGAAGGGCATGCGCTATTCGCAACGTGCCGACCGCAGCCTGTCCGACATGCTGCACGCGGGCGAGCTCGACGCGGTGATGTCGGCGCGCGTGCCGGACGCATTCGCGGCCGGTCAGGGCGACGTGGTGCGGCTGTTTCCGGATTACCGGCAGGAGGAGACGCGCTACTTCGAGCAGACCAGGATCTTCCCGATCATGCACGTCATCGCGATCCGTCGTGCGGTGCTCGATCGCTATCCATGGGTCGCCGGAAATCTGCTGAAGGCGTTCGAGGCGGCGAAGGCGATGAGCCTCGCGCGGCTGTCGGATCTGACGGCGTCGCGGATCGCCTTGCCGTGGGGCGCGGCGCTCGCCGGCGAATTCGCCCGCACGTTCGGCCGCGATCCATTTCCATACGGCATCGAGCCCAATCGACCGACCCTCGAGGCGTTCTGCCGGTTCGGCCATGCGCAGGGCATCACCGATCGGCTGATGCGGCCGGAGGACCTGTTCCCGGCGCAGGTGCAAGGCGCGGGCTACAAGGTGTGATCGCCGCCGAGCCGTGGAACGAAATGCCGCGCGGCTTGTTGTCTGGCGCGCTGCCGTTGAGCGCCCTCCGCGGATTTATCGTTCGCGGGCGACGTTGAGGAGAATGCTCATGTCTGTCGTCAGAATGTCGCTGATCGCGGCCGCCGTGGCCGCAGCGCTGGCGAGCGGAACGGCCGTCGCGCAGACGACGACTGCCGCGGAAGACGCGCGCGCGGCAGCGAGCAAGGCGTCCGATGCGGCGAGCAAGGCCGCGGACGACGTTGCGAAATGGTCGAACAAGCAGTGGAACGCGGCCAAGGCCAAGTGGTCGCAGGAGCAGGCGAAATGGGACGCCTGCAACAAGAAGGCGGCGGATCAGAAGCTGAGCGGCCGCCATAGCTGGTCGTTCATCGCCAGCTGCATGACGAGCTGACGGGACGACAGGCTTGGTGCTGCGGCGCCAATCTCAGTTGCAGACTTTCACGAGCGCGGGACGGGCAGACGGCTGAATCGCGTCGGCGGCGGCGATCAAAGCTTCGCCGAGCGCGCGGGCCTGGTCCGGCGTCAGGGAGATCCAGTCGAACTCGCCGCTGTCCTCGTAGGACTCGTTGCTGAGCTCGAGGCGGACCACCATCTCCTCTTCGTACAGATGACACGTGTGGACGGAAATTTCGTCGCCGTCGTCAGCCTGGATGGTGGCCGTCATGTCGATTGTGCCCGCGTTGACCCCTGACGCGCCGTTATCGCGCAAATTCGAAAGGAAATCATACCCAGAAGCCTATCAATTTGACTCAATTGCGCTGGCCCGCGCGGCCCGGCGGACACCGCGTGTACGACTGAATTAAATCCGCACGTGTTGCGTAAAATTGTTCGCACGTCGTCGTTCAACTCTTCAAATCCGGGCCGCTTTCGGCCCCTGGAGCCGCGATAGCGTTGCGTTATCGTGGTTGCAGGTGATCGTGCATTAACGTCTTCCGTTAGGTTAGAAGAAACACATACGCAGATATCCCAAGGTCAACCAAAGCTACGAGCTGCCTGGTGGGACCATGGGTAGAGCGCAAGCTGATATCTGTTTCGTCGAACGGCGAGACGATATCCGCATCATCGTCAATATTCCGGGGCGTTACAGCCTCGCGAGCAAGCTCGGCATGAACGGGGCGCGACGCGAGTTCGCCTGCCGCGTCATTCATATGTCGACGCGCGGCATGGCGCTGGTTGCGCCGGCGTCCGGCCCGCCCGGGGAGCGCGTCGTCACGTACATTCCACGGTTCGGCAAGCTCGAAGGACGCATCACGCGCGGCTTCGACCAGGGCTTCATCATGTCGATCCACGGGACGGACGAATTCCGCCAGAAGCTCGCGGCCAAGCTCGACTGGCTGGAAAAGCACAAGAACCACGACCTGACGGAAGGCCGGCGCCATATCCGGATCGTTCCGCGCAATCCGTATTCGTTTCTGACGCTGCCGGACGGACACCGGGTCGCCTGCCTGGTGATCGACATGTCGGTGTCCGGGGCGGGGATTTCGGCCGACGCCGAGGTGGCGATGGGCGCAAGCGTGCATGTCGGCCACGTCCGGGGCCGCGTGGTGCGCGCATTCAAGGAGGGTTTTGCGATCCAGTTCGATGCGGTGCAGCGGCCGGACATGCTCGAGCGGTCGGTGATTGCCAAGTAGCCCTTGAACGGGCCAACGCGGGCGGAACTGCCCTTTTCTTTTGATTTTCAGCACGGAACGAAGCGGCGATGCCCGAATTAGGCCCGTTTGGGGACCGTGCCGCGGCGCAGAGCGGTGGCCATCTTCCACTCGGCGCCAAGGCGCGCTATGGGGACGCTGCCATGCCGCACTATTCGATCCCACGCCGCACCCTGGCCGCCCCAAACGAGGAGCCGATCGCCATCAATTGGCGCCGCGGCATGTATCGCATCTGGATCCTGCTGTCGGTCGCCTGGATCATGGGCTGGATCATCTATCTGATCATGTTCGGCCTGCAGGGTGGCTTCAAGGAACTGGGCGACTACCTGGTCATCCCGGTGGTCCTGATCGGGCCGCCGATCGCGCTGCTGCTGTTCGGGCTGGCCGCCGGCTGGGCGTTCCGCGGGTTCAAGGCCGACGCGCCGCCGCCGAACGAGGCCTCGTAGGGCGCTCCGCAAGGCGGCGTCATGCAGGCAATCGATAATCTGATTTCCGATACCGAAGCGAGCCAGCTCTGGTCGTCGAAGCCGGCGCGGGCGCAAGACATTCAACAGGCGGAGACGGCTCTGGGCGTGTCGTTTCCCCCGAGCTATCGAGATTTCCTCAGCCGCTACGGCGCCATCTCGATCGGCGATCGTCGTTGTATCTCAGGTGTCATTGACAATTCGCCTCTCGACCCAGGGGGCACCTCGGTCGTCGGTGACACCCTCCGGTTTCGAAAGGAATGGCAGCTGCCGGTGCACTACGTCGTGATCCAGGCCGATGATGATGCTCCCTACTGCATCGACGCACAGAATCGAGACGCTGCCGGTGAGGCCGCGGTGGTCTGCTTCGAGCTTCATTCAAGGCTCGCCACCGTCATCGCCCGCTCGTTTCCCGAGTGGGTCGAACGCTTTTTCGCCTGAGCTCACCGCCCGCCTTCGCCGACCACCACGAATGGCGCCCAGTTGGCGGGATGTGCCGTGCGCCCGCCCGCGTCAATGAGGGCCAGCATGGATCGCCGCAGCGCCTCGGCGCGGCCGAGGTTCGGCTCCGCACTGATCGCGGCGAATGCCTTGGTGATGAGCGCGACGGCGGAGTTGCTGTCGACGTACCAATGCGACGCCAGGAGCGCACGCGAGCCGGCGTAGAAGAAGGCGCGCCCCAGGCCCGATAGGACTTCGCTATCGAGCTTGTCGCCTGCGGCGGTGTTGCACGCCGACATGATCACCCAATCGGCGTCGAGCTTGAGCTGAGCGACCTCCGAGGCGGTCAGGAGACCATCATCCTCCTCGTTTCCCCGCGAGGGCGGGGTGAGCAGCAACGCCGGCTCGGCGTTGCCTTGCGCCAGGGTTTCACTCTCGCTGGCGAGCAGCCCGTGTGTTGCGAAATGCAGGTAACGCGCGCGGCCGAGCTCGCCGCTTGCCGAGAGCGCCTTGATCCGGCGCTCGGTCGCGTTCTCGCCGAGATTGACGGCGCCTGCGGGCGCGCCGAGCAGCCGCGCGACCGTGCACAATTCGTCGGCGGTCTCCGGCAGCGGCGGCTGGTTGCGCAACGCCTCCACATTGGCGCTGCCGCGGCGGATCGCTCTCAGCGGCGCGGGGGCGCGCGCCGCAGCGACGGTCTCGCGCGGCGCGGACTTGGCGCAGCTCTGCTTCTCGAATGCGCTGCGGTCGGCGCCGTTCGTTCCGACCAGCAGAGGATTGCCGAAGCCGACGAAGGACTGGGGCGCGCGGCTTCGCTGGGCGAACTTCCGCAACGCCTTCAAGCTGGCGACGGACGGCAGCACGCTGATCGCTGCGTGGCGCGCCAGCCAATCGACGCGGCGATAATCATCCGGTTGATCGGACGGCTGGGCTGCCGGCGGGCTTGCCACCAAGACATGAAACGGCAGGCTGGACAGCGCTCCGGCGGCCACGACAAGGAGCTGCTTTCCGGAAATGAGGTCCTCGACCTGTCCGAACAGCGCGCGATAGAGCTCGTGTGCACGCATCACATCGAACGGCTTTGACGCGGCCGCGTTCGGCACATTCAGGCGCGCCAGGAGCTCCATGCAGCGTTTGGCGCCGGCGCCGCTCCAGGCGCCGGTGTGATCGAGGCCGCAGCGCAGTGCCGCGACGTGATCGTCCAGAGCGGCGGTGCCGAGCGGAATTTTCACCCACCGTGTGGCGCTCGGCGTGACGGCCCACAGATAGACGTCGTCGCGCGTGGGCGCGAACAGGAGGAAGGCTTCGTTCGCGCCGAGCTGGCTTGCGGTTTCGCTGAGCGACACCGGCGCCGTGCTGGTCAGCGCGGCGTAGTCGGGAAAGCGTGTCGCCAGGGCGGCGTCGATGTCTTTCATCCTGCGCGTGATCGCATCAGCACGCTGGCGCAGGTCCGCCTGCGCCGCCGCGGCGTTCTGCTGCGCCGACTGCGCGATGACTGCGATCAGCGCGCGATCCGCGGCGGCCGCCTGTTCGGCCAGATCCTGGCGCTCGCGCACCAGCCCGGCAAGCTCGCCGTTGCCGGCCGCGATCCGTGCCGACATGCGGGCGATCGCAGCGCCGGTGCCGGCGCCGGCAATCCATTGCGCCGTCTCGAAGGCCTCGGCGCGCAGTTTCAGCGCCGCATCGCCGGAGGTGGTCTCGGCGGTACGATAGGTGCTCGCGATCAGGCCGCGGAACAGGTCGGCGCCGTCCCTGACCTCTCCTTGCCGACTGTTGTCGGCGGGTCCGGCCGCAGTCTGCATTCGCTCGATCAGGATCGCGGTGGCACGCTTGAAGCCGGCATAGGCATCCTGCCAGCGACCGAGGTCCTGATCGTGCGACGCAAGATTGTGCAGCGCGACCGCAAAATCCGGATGCCGATTGCCGAGGCTCGCCTCGTAAGCGCTGATCGCCCGCCGCAACAGGGGCTCGGCCTCGGCGGGCCGGCGCAACTCGTCGAGCACGACGGCGAGCTGATTGAGACTGCGGGCGACGAGCGGGTGCCGGCCATCGAACGCCTTCTCGCGGATGGCGAGCGAGCGGCGCGCCATCGGCTCCGCCTCGGCGAACCGATCCTGCCGCCGCAGCACCGCAACGAGATTGTCCAGGGCGACCGCCACGGACGCGTGGTCCTTGCCGAACAGCCGTTCGCGGATCGCGAGCGAGCGCTGCAGCAGCGCGTCGGCCTCGTCGTAACGGCGCAGGCTCACCAGTGCATCGGCGAGATTGTTGAGCGTGGAGGCGACGTCAGAATGATCCTTGCCGAAGGCCTTCTCCAGAATCGCAAGGGCGCGTCGGAGCAGGCTCTCCGCCTCCGTCGCGCGGCCCTGGCGGCTGTAGATGATCGCGAGATTGTTCAGGCTGCGCGCCACGTCCGGATGATCGGGACCGAGTGCCTTCTGCTTGATCTGAAGGCTGCGGCGGTGGAGCTCTTCGGCGTCGACGTATTCGCCGCGGCGGGCGCGCAGCTCGCCGAGATTGTTCAGCATCGCCGTGACGTAGATGCTCTCGGCGCCGAACTGCTTCTCCTGGATGGCGAGCGCGGTGCGAAGCTCGGTTTCCGCCTGCGCCAGGCGACCCTGTTCCTTGTAGACCTCGGCCAGATTGTTGAGGGCGACGGCGACCTGGATGTGCTCGGGGCCGACAGCTTTTTTCAGGGCAGCGTGCGCTTGGCGGAACAGCTGCTCGGCCTCGGCGTAACGCGCCTCGGAATGGCGGATACGGCCGATGGCCATCACGGTCATGGCGGTGTCGGCATGTTCGGGGCCGAGCCTGCGTTGGCGAATGCCAAGCGCGCGTTGCAGCAGGCGATCGGCGTCCGCATAGCGGCCGCGGTCGATCGCCACATTGGCGAGGCTCGCCAAGGTCGTGGCGACATCCGCGTGATCAAGGCCGAGCACTTTCTCGCGAGTCGCGAGCACGCGCTTGAGGATCGGCTCGCCCTCGTCGACCTTGCCCTGCAGGATGAGCAGCTCCGCCAGGGTGGACTGCGTCGTTGCCGTGACCGGGTGTTCCTTGCCCGCGACCCTTTCCGCGGTGGCGACGAGTTGGCGCGCGAGCGGCGTCGCCTCGGCGAAGCGTCCGGCCTTGGCCAGCTCGGTAATCTGCCGCATCAGGCCGGGCAGGTCGGCGGCCGACTGCGCCGCGGCCGGCACGGTCGCGCTACTGATCTGAAAGAGGATGAGAAGGAAAGCCAGCAGACCAACGGGCTTCAGCCGCATCACGCACTTCCGTCACGGACTCGACACGGGTATCGAAACTGCGCACGCAGTTTGGACGGCGATGTGGCGCGTCCGTGGCTGAAGCACGTCTCTGACGTGCTTCAGGCTTCTTGATCTGCGCATGTCCTTATTCGGACAACCGGTGTCCACTTTTCCGGGACATGCGCCTAAAACTTCTTGATCCAGCTGACGGCGACGCCGGGTGATCGGACCGCGTTGTGCTCGATAACGGTCTTGAGCGCCTTGATTTTCACCGCGGCGCCATATTCCGGCATGTCGTAGGCAAGCACGCCGCCCAGCGCGAGGATCTCGGCGCGCCGACCGTCGGGTGCGATCGGCACGCCGAACTGCTTGTCGTCCTCGACCTGAAACAAATAATAGCCGGCGAAGCCGAGCTGGAAGCGACCGACCTTCTCGGAAACGGCAAAGTCGAGATTGAGAACGGTGCCGGTTGCGTACTGCGTCTCCGGATTCTTGAGATAGTTGTTCCAGTAGAATTTGGCGCTGATCTCGGTGCCATCGGCGAGAATGGGCTTCGTCACGTAGGTGATGGCCGCGGTCGGCGCGAAGTCCCAGATGTTGTTGCCGATGACGAGACCCTGCGTGGTCGCATCGAATGAGTCGTAGCGCCCGAGCGGGATGACGACGCCGAAGCCGAGCGCGAGCGTCAGCCCTTCCGCGATCGGAAACGCGCCCGGGTAGCGCGACGGTCGCACCGTGCCGAAGAAGCGCGACCAGACGACCTCGGCATAAGGGTCACCGAACCCGGAAATGCACCGTTTGGGCGGCGTGCTGAACAGATGACCACATTCGGTGCCGATCGGAACAATGGCGGCAACGCCGATTGAGCCGCCTGCTAATTGAAAATCAGGGACGTAGACCAGGAACGGCCCGACCCGCATCCGTTCAAGGTGAAGCCCGTCCAGCGCCTGCACCAGATTGCCGTTGCCATCGAAATACTGGTGCGCCTCGGCGTAGAAATGGACCGCGCCGCCATACAGTCCGGGCGGCGGCAGCTGGGCGGACCGTATGTCGGTGCCGCCGATCGGGCCGGCCGTCGAGGAGCCTTCCACTGCGAGCGCGGGCGACCATGCGCAGCAGAACGCCCCGGCTGCGAACGCAAGCGAACGGACCGACATGGTGACGACGCCCCCGAGACGCACATGCCCAGCGCGGTTCACTATGCCGGGCGATGTGGCCTCATGGCAACCGTTCAGGTTGTGCGGTCGAGCTCGGACAATTGGCGCGCCCTACGGGAATCGAACCCGTGTTTCCGCCGTGAAAGGGCGGCGTCCTGGACCGCTAGACGAAGGGCGCTGAACGGGAAGGCCGAACGCGGCGGACATATAAAGAGGATTGCCGGGGTGGGCAAGCAAAGCGGACCGCCGCTATCGGCCGATCGGATCACCATTTTCCGGTGTTCGGCATCGATGCCCAGGGCTCCTTCGGGGGCAACGGATTGCCCTTTTGCAGGAGCTCGATCGAATGCTTGTCGGGGGAGCGCACGAACGCCATGTTGCCGTCGCGTGGCGGCCGGTTGATGGTGACGCCGGCCTTCATGAGCTTCTCGCAGATCGCATAAATATCGTCGACCTCGTAGGCGAGGTGGCCGAAATAGCGCGCCTCGCCATAGTCTTCGGTATCCCAATTGTAGGTCAGTTCGACCAGCGGCGCGTCGCGGCCATTGCGCTTGCTCTCAGTGACCAGGCCCTCGTCCTCGGGGCCGGCGAGGAACACCAGCGTGTAGCGGTTCTTCTCATCGACGCGGCGCCGCACCTCCGTGAGGCCGAGCCCGTTGCAATAGAAGTCGAGCGCCTTGTCGAGGTCGCGGACACGCAGCATGGTATGGAGATATCGCATGGGAAACCTCATCTTACGGATTGAGCCGGCGCATCAGGTCGGCTCGCGGAACGACATGGAAGAGTAGAATAGTACATGATTGCGCCCGATCTCGAGACATCGATCGATCGCCTGACCGAGCTGGTCGAAGGCGCACGTGCCATCGTGCCGTTCACTGGCGCAGGCATTTCGACCGAGTGTGGGATCCCCGACTTTCGTTCGCCGGGTGGCATTTGGACCAAGATGCGGCCGATCGACTTCAGCGACTTCCTGGCCAGTCGCGAGATGCGTAACGAGTCGTGGCGGCGCCGCTTTGCCATGGAAGAGCATTTCGGCGGTGCAAAACCGGGCCGCGGGCATCTCGCCCTGGCAAGTCTCTATCGCGCGCGCAAAGTGCCGGGCGTTATCACCCAGAACATCGACAATCTGCATCAGGCATCCGGCGTGACCCATGACGATGTGGTCGAGCTGCACGGGAATACTACGTATGCGACCTGCCTGGATTGCGCCAAACGGTACGAACTCCCTTGGGTTCGGGAGCGGTTCGAAGCATCGGGCGGACAGGCACCCGACTGCCCGGACTGCGGTGGGTACATCAAGACGGCGACGGTGTCGTTCGGCCAGGCCATGCCTGAAGCGGCAATGCGGCGTGCCGAGACCCTGACCATGGTGGGCGATTTGTTTCTTGCTATTGGTTCCTCGCTCGTCGTCTGGCCGGCGGCAGGATTTCCGTTGATGGCCAAGCGGAACGGCGCCGCGCTGGTCATCATCAATCGCGATCCAACCGACTTCGATGACGTAGCAGATTTGGTGGTACGACAGGACATTGGCGCCGTGCTAGCGCCCTTCATTGCGCACTGATTCGCCTTATTGCCCCGCGCAACGTCTGTTCGATCAGCGCATGCTGGTGTAGTTGCAGGAAAATCACCGTTCTCTTCTTTGTTCACAGGGTTGCCGCAATTCCATTGCGCAGACCCATTTAGTTCTTTTCCATGGAGGGACGAGTGTTATGTTCGTGACGAACAGATTCGTGGAATCATAAGCGCTCGTAAGAAGCGCCAAAACAGCGGCGGGTCGTGCGGCGTCATGGCGTCGGACGGAATGGGACCGAAAGGTCCTGGGGCAAATGTCGATCTCGGTCCACGTGCTCTCGGCGATCTTGCCGAGGATTCGGTGGGCGCCATTGAGGTCACTGGGCTGATCAAGTGGTTTGACGTGTCGAAGGGGTACGGCTTCATCGTCCCCGACAACGGCATGCCGGACGTGCTGCTGCACGTCACCTGCCTGCGACGCGACGGCTACCAGATCGCATATGAAGGGGCGCGCGTCGTTTGCGAGGCAGTGCCGCGCGCCAAGGGCTTGCAAGCCTTTCGAATCCTGTCGATGGACGAGTCGACCGCGGTGCATCCGGCACAGATGCCGCCGCCGCGGACGCACGTCACGGTCACGCCGACCAGCGGGCTCGAGCGTGCGCAGGTCAAGTGGTTCAACCGCTTGCGTGGGTTCGGATTCCTGACCCGCGGCGAGGGTACGCCCGACGTCTTTGTCCATATGGAGACGCTGCGCCGCTACGGCATTACCGAATTGCGGCCCGGCCAGACCGTGCTGGTCCGTTTCGGTCCCGGTCCCAAGGGAATGATGGCGACCGAGGTGCATCCCGACGGCGGGCCGCACGTACTGGCATCCCACTGAACCTGACGCTACGATCGTCGCCCTTGCGTGAACCCGAGGTGTGACGTCATGAGTCGACGAGCTGGCGCCGTTGTTGGCGGCGCCTTGGCGTTTTTGCTGATCGTTTCCGCCTGGATTCTGGTTGCCGGCGGTCCGATCGGCGCCGCCGAGACCGAGACGCTTGAGATTGCCAGCAAGACCGGCGTCCATCCCTTCAGCGTCGAGCTTGCCGTGACCGAGGAGCAGCGGGCTCGCGGTCTGATGTTCCGCAAGGAAGTGCCGGAAGGCTACGGCATGCTGTTCGATTTCAAGCGCGACCAGGACGTCTCCATGTGGATGGAGAATACCTACGTGTCGCTCGACATGATCTTCATCCGCGCCGACGGGCGCATCGCACGGATCGCGCAAAACACGGAGCCTTTGTCGCGCAACATCGTTTCGTCCGGCGGGCCGGTGCGCGCGGTGCTGGAAGTGGTCGCCGGCACGGCCAGCAAGCTCGGCATTCAGCCGGGCGACCGCGTCGGCCATCCGATGTTTCAGAGTAAATAGGCCGGTCCGGGCATAAACTTGCTGGGGGCCGGGGAAGCGTGTATCTCCCTCGCTTGGGCGATCGACAAATGGCCCATCCCACTTGGCGGGGCATAGCGCAGCCTGGTAGCGCGGGAGTTTTGGGTACTCCAGGTCGCCGGTTCGAATCCGGCTGCCCCGACCAGGGCCGCCCGGATATCGAGTACGCGATCGAGGTCGGGGAAGACTTGAGACCATGGTGGCACGCATCTACAAGCCGGCCCGTACGGCGATGCAGTCCGGAACGGCCAAGACCCGCGAATGGGTGTTGGACTATGAGCCGGAAGAGCCGCGCGCGGTTGAGCCGCTGATGGGCTGGACGAGCTCGGGCGATATGCGACAACAGGTGCGGCTGCGCTTCGAGACCAAGGAGCAGGCGATTGCCTATTGCGAGCGCCACGGCGTCGCTTATCAGCTTGCGCCGGAGCACGAACCAACGCGCCGCACTATCTCCTACTCGGACAATTTCGCGTTCACGCGCCGCACTCCCTGGACGCACTAAGCCCGTCCACAGCGTGGCAACCTTGTGAAATCGGTATAGCGGAACCGCGTATGCCGCGGGGCATGGTGGCCGACACCCCGGTGTCGCCGCGACTTCCCCGTGGTAATTTCGATTCCGGTTATCATCATCACGCACGAACGGGACAAAACCCGTCGTACCGGCGCACGACTGCAGTCGTGCCGCTGCAAGGGAGGCGCGAATGACTCGCAAGAATTCTCGCAATGAAGTCCGCCCTGACGTCGATCGGCGGAAATTCCTGACTGGTGTCGCGATCGCCGGTGCGGCAAGTGCAGTCGCGCCGAGCGCCGAGGCTGCGACCGGCGATGCAGTCACCCATCCCGTGGGCGCCGAACCGCCGCGTCCATCGGCTGTCCGTCCGTCCGCCATGGTCGCGGCTGCCGAGACAGGCACGCCGAAGGAACTCGCCAAAGCGCAGGGCCCGCACGGCTCGGATTTCATGGTCGACGTCATCAAATCGCTCGACATCGAGTACCTGCCGTCGAATCCGGCCTCGAGCTTCCGCGCCCTGCACGAGTCGCTGATCAACTACGGGGGCAACAAGAAGCCCGAATTCCTCACCTGCACCCACGAAGAATCCGCGGTGGCGATGGCGCATGGCTACTTCAAGATCGCCGGCAAGCCGTTGATGACGCTCTGCCATGGCACGGTCGGGCTTCAGCACGCGACGATGGCAATCTACAACGCGTGGTGCGATCGCGTACCGGTGATCGTGGTCGGCGGCAACGATCTCGATGCCGCGCACCGGCCCCCCGGCGTGCCGACCTTCCACTCCGCGCAGGACATCAACGCGCTGGTGCGCGACTTCACCAAGTGGGATGACACGCCGGTCTCGCTGCAGCACTTCGCGCAGTCATTCGTGCGCGCGTACAAGATCTCGATGACGCCGCCTTATGAGCCGGTCGCGATCTCGCTCGATGCCGGCCTTCAGGAGCAGACCGTCCACAACAACGGCGAGTCACTCTATATCCCGCGCTACGTGCCGACCTCGCCGCCGGCCGGTGACCTCAATGCGGTGCGCGAAGCGGCGCGTCTCCTGGCAAATGCGGAACGGCCGGTCATCGTGGTCGACCGCGCCGCGCGCACGCCCAAAGGCATCCCGCTGCTGGTCGAGCTCGCCGAGCTCTTGCAGGCGCCGGTGGTCGATCAGGGCGGCCGGATGAATTTCCCGAAGACCCATCACTTGAGCCGCCCGGCAAGCGTGATCGGCCAGGCCGACGTGATCATCGGGCTCGAACTGTCGGACTACTGGGCAACCGTGAACGCCTGGATCGACAATGGCGAGCACGGCCACGGTATTCAGGAGGCGCGGATCAACCCCAACACCAAGCTGATCAGCATCAATTCCGTCGATCTCAACACCAAGGCGAACTACCAGGACTTCCAGCGTTTCCAGGTGGTCGACGTGCAGATGGCTGCCGACGCGGAAGCGACATTGCCGGCACTGATCGACTCGGTGAAGTCGGCAATCCCGACGAGCGCCAAGGCCGCAATCGAGAAACGTGGCGAAGCCTATCGCAAGGCCAAGCAGGAGGCCCGCGTGCGCACGCGTGAGGCGGCCGCGCTCGCCTGGGATGCGAGCCCAATCAGCACGGCGCGCTTGGCTGCCGAGATCTGGCCGCTGATCAAGGACCTCGACTGGTCGATGGTCGGTTCCGACCGCCAGATGAGCAACTGGGCGTCTCGGCTCTGGCCCATGGAGAAGCACTATCACCACCTCGGCGGACCGGGCGGCTACGGCGTCGGCTACAATTTGCCGGCGGCAATGGGCGCTGCGCTCGCCAACCGCAGTCTCGGCCGCTTTTCGGTCAATCTGCAAACCGATGGCGACATGATGTACGCGCCCGGCGTGATGTGGACCGCGGCCCACCATCAGATCCCGGTGCTCACTGTCATGCACAACAATCGCGGCTATCACCAGGAGGTGATGCACGTTCAGCGCCTGTCGAACCGACGTGACCGTGTCGCGAGCCTCGGCAAGGACATGGGCCCGATCGGCACCAGCATCACCAATCCGGACATCGATTACGCGAAGCTCGCCGCGTCGATGGGCTGGTGGTCGGCCGGACCGATCAAGGACCCGAGCGAGCTTGGGCCGACCCTCAAGCGCGCGGTCGAGGTCGTCAAGTCCGGCCAGCCGGCGCTGGTGGACGTCTGGACGCAGCCGCGCTGACGGAGTGAGCACCATGCGTATCAATGTCGTTCGCGCCGGATTGGCATCAGTGGTCGCCGCCGGATTTATGTTCGGTTCGGGCGCGGCGTTCGCCGCGTCGGCGGAGAAGGGCAAGGCGCTGTTCATGAAGAACGGCTGCTGGCAATGCCACGGCACGCAGGGGCAGGGATCGGTCGCGACCAGCGGCGGCAAGACCCTGGCGCCTGATCCGCTGCCGCTCGAGACCTTCATCTCGTTCGTGCGGACCACCAACCGCGCGATGCCGCCTTATCGGGAGGCGATCCTGTCGAACGAGGACCTCACCGATATTCACGCCTACCTGTCGTCGATTCCCAAGCCGGCGGATTACAAAACGATTCAGCTGCTCAACGAGTGACGGTGTCGACCACTGCAAAGGCCGGCGCAACCCGCGCCGGCCTTTTGCCATCGATGGTTCGTCATTTCGTCATGCCCGGCAGCCTTGCCCGTCATTCGTCGAATAGCCGGTCCGGAGCTGCGGTGGCACAAGCCGTGGGGCTGCCCTAGAATAAGGCTGGTCCCGGGGCAGAAGCTGACGAGGGCAATTTGGCGGGGCGGAACCACAACCTTTCATGAAGCCGGCGCCGTTCGAATATTCAAGGCCAGCGGATGTCGACGAGGCCTGCGCCATCCTTGCAGGCGACGACGGTGCGCGCATCATTGCCGGCGGACAAACGCTCGTCCCCATGATGGCGATGCGGCTGTCACGGCCGACGCGGCTCGTCGACATCGCGCGGATCACCGCCCTGTCGTTCGTGCGCGAGAAGGGAGACGCAGTTGCCATCGGCGCGACGACCCGCCAGTGCGTCGTTGAGCGCGCTGCCGTCGTTCGCGACAAAGTTCCATTGCTCGCCAAGGTGCTCCCCTTTGTCGGCCATGCACCGACCCGTGCGCGCGGCACTGTCGGAGGCTCGCTCGCCAACGCCGATCCGGCCGCGGAAATGGTGCTGGTCGCCGTCACCCTCGGCGCGACGCTGGTCTACCGACATGGCGGTAAAATCGACAAGATGGATGCGGCCGACTTTTTTGTCGGGCCGCTGATCACCGCGCTTCCGGCCGGCAGCTGCCTCACCGCCGTGCGTTTCCCGATCTGGGCAGAGAAACGGGTCGGAGTCGGCTTCCACGAGATCAATGCACGCAAGAGCGACTTCGCCTTCGTGTCGGCCGCCGCCCAGGTCGCGCTCGACGACGAGGGCGTCTGTCGCCGCATTGCCGTCGGCATCGGTGCGGCGACGGACACGCCGCTGCGGCTCACGACGATCGAAAACGCGTTCACGGGCCGGCGCCTGAAGGAAACCGACCTGCGCGACGCGGTGAACCAGGTTTTGTCGTTTACGGAGTTCATCTCCGATCTGCATGCCTCGGCCGAATACCGGCAGCGCGTCGCTGAAACGCTCGCCGTGCGAGCCATCATGGATGCCGTCGCGCGAGCGCAAGGGACCATGACCCATGCGCACTGAGCTTACCGTCAACGGTCGCGCGCATGTGGCCGATATCGAACCGCGCACGACCCTGCTCGACCATTTGCGAGATGCACTCGGGCTGACCGGCGCGCATGCCGGCTGCGAGCACGGCGTGTGTGGCGCCTGCACCGTGCTGATCGACGGTGTGCCGGTGCGCTCGTGTCTAATGTTCGCCGTGCAGGCGGATGGCTACGTGATCACGACGATCGAGGGGCTGGCGCCCGGACCGGGTGAGCTGTCCCCGGTGCAGGATGCCTTCTGCGAGACGCATGGCCTCCAATGCGGCTATTGCACGCCGGCCATGATCCTCACGGCGCATGCATTGCTCGCTGGCAATTCTACGCCGACGCGGGAGGAGATCGTCGACGCGATCTCCGGGAACATCTGCCGCTGCACCGGCTACGCACAGATCGTCGAAGCGATTGCGTTTGCGGCCGAGCGGCTGCGCGGCAGCAATCGGCCGCCGGAGCAGCCGCGATGACAGAGCCAGCGCAGCGCTTCCGCTTTGTGTCGACCGACCGCCGCGTGCGGGAGGACCGCCGCTTCGTGGTCGGCAAGGGCCGCTTCGCCGCCGACATCGTGCAGCCCGGCATGCGCCATGTCGCGCTGGTGACCTCGCCGCACCCGGCCGCAAAGATCACGTCGATCGACAAGACGGCCGCGCTGGCCATGCCGGGCGTTCACTACGTGCTCGATGGGCGTGAGCTCGCGGCGGCGACGCAGCCGCTTGCGGCCGGCCTCGACACGCCGAACGTGCCGCGCCGTCCGCTCGCGGTCGACCGCGCCCGCTACGTCGGCGAATGGGTCGCGGCAGTAGTCGCGGACAGCCGCGCGCAGGCCGAGGACGCCGCTGAGAAGGTGCGCGTCGAATATTCGCCGCTTCCCTTCGTCCTCGATGTCGAGGAGGCGATCGGTCCGCGCAGTGCGGTGGTGCATCAGGCGCACGGCTCCAACGTGCTGCTCGATCGCCGCTTCGTGTGGGGCGAGGTCGAGCGCGATTTCAAGGAGAGCCCGCACAAGCTAGCGTTTCGCGTCAAATGGGGCCGCAGCTCGACCGTGCCGATCGAGACCTTCGGTGTGCTGGCGAGCTGGGACCCATGGCGGGAGATGCTCGACGTCTGGGCCTCCATCCAGATGCCGAAGTTTCCCGACCAGATCGCGGTGGCGCTCAAGCTGGCAGGCTCGGCGGTGCGCGTGCATCACGATGTCGACGTCGGCGGCAGCTACGGCGTCAAGCGCGGCATCAAACACGCGGTCCTGGTCGGCTTCCTGTCGCGCCGGCTCGGCTTGCCGGTGAGGCTCGTCGAGGACCGGCTCGAGAATATGCGTGGTGGCGACGCGCACGGGCCGGAGCGGCTGTTCGACATCGAGGTCGCGTTCGACGACGTCGGCGTGATCCGTTCGATGCGCATGCGTGCGATCGACAATGTCGGCGCCTATGCCGGACGCTCGCCGTTCCAGCTGGGCAAGCCGGTCGGGGCGATCGTCGGACCCTATCGGATCAACAGCGTCCAGTATCATGCGATCGCCGTGACCACCAACAAGACGCCACAGGAGGCAGTCCGTGCATTCGGCCAGTCGCCCACCAATTACGCGATCGAGCGGGCGATCGAGCAGGTCGCCGACCATCTCGATCTCGATCGGGTCGGCGTGCGGCAGCGCAACTTCATCAGCGCGTCGGAATTTCCCTATACGATCCCGAGTGGCACTACCTACGACAGCGGCGACTACCACGCGGTGCTCGACAAGGTGCTGTCGCGGGCCGGCTATGGCGGCATGATTGCGGAGCGCAATCGGCTCCGCGCCGAGGGGACGCTGGCCGGCATCGGCATTGCGGCGTGTCTCGAGCCGAGCGGTGGCAACTCGTCGTTCGAGCCCCTGTTCAATCCGAAGAACACCACGACGACGTGGATGGATTCCTGCCGCATCAATGTCGACACGTCGGGCGCGATCACGGCGACCGTGCATACGACCTCTGCCGGCCAGGGCCACGAGACGCTGGTCGCGACCGTAATCGGTGAAGCGCTCGAGATCGATCCGGAACACATTCGCGTGGTGCGGCCGGATTCGCTCGCCTCGCTGCCGAGCAATTCCCCGGTCGGCAGCCGCATGGCGATCATGCTCGGCGGTGCGGCGTTCCATGCAGCGCAGAAGCTGAAGGCGAAGTTTCTTGCGATCGGCGCACATGTGATCGGTATCCCGGCCGGACAGGCGACCTATTCGACCGGTGACGTGTTCGACCCGCTGATGCCGGAGAAGCGGCTGAAGTGGCTCGACCTCGTTCAGATCGCACATCGCAACTACTATCGGCTGCCGCCCGGCATGGAGCCCGGGCTCGCGACCAGCCATGTCATGCAGGTGCCGACCGGCGGCAAGCTGCCGACTCCGGACGGCCGCGTGCAGATGTATCCGTGCTTCTCGTTTGAATTTCACCTGCTGCTGCTGACCATCGATCCGGACATCGGCAAGCCGGAGATCCGCCGCTGGATCGTCGGTCACGACTGTGGAACGGTGATCAATCCGAAGATCGTACGCGGCATGACCATGGGCGGCATCGCGCACGGGATTGGCGCGGCACTCTACGAAGAATTCGCCTATGACGGCGAGGGCCAGTTGCTGACCCAGAGCTTCATGGACTATTTGCTGCCATCGTCTCACGAGGTGCCGCCGGTCGAGATCGTGCATCACGTCACGCCGTCTCCGCATACGGTGTTCGGGCAGAAGGGGTCCGGCGAGTCCGGCTACCTCGGCGCGCCGGCGGCGATCGCGAGCGGTGTGAATGACGCGCTGCAGCCCCTCGGGATCTCCGTCAATCGACTGCCGATCAAGGTCGCGGCACTCGGCGACATGATCGCCGCCGCCCGCAAGAAGGCCGCCGAGAACGCCAAGAAATTCGAAGCCATCAGGAAATAGAAATGATCGTCGACGCCCATGCCCATTTGATGCCCCACGATCTGATCGACGCCATCCGCAAGGAGCGTGCGAAATTCCCGTCGCTCAAGGTGATCGAGCAGGACGGCAGCATCGCGCTCGCCTTCGCCGGCGGCAAGCCGACGCGTCCGGTATCGAAGGGGCTGAGCGACATCGCCGGGCGGCTCGCCTGGATGGACAAGCAGGGCATCGACCGCCAGGTCTGCGGCGGCTGGGTCGACGCGTTCGGCTACGAGCTGCCGCCGGCCGAAGGCGAGGATTGGGCGCGGCTCACCAACGGCGCCTTGCTCGCGGCGGCGAAGGCCGAGCCGCGTCTCGTGCCGCTCGCGGCGGTGCCATTGCAGGACGGCAAGCGCGCTGCCGCCGTGCTCAAGGCGGCGGTCGCAGCGGGGTTCCGCGGCGCCATGATCGGCACGTTGCCGCGCGGCATCGGCAGCGTGCTCGACGCGGCCGACCTCGATCCGTTCTGGGCGGCCGCGGACGAGACGGGCGCGCTCATCCACATTCATCCGAGCTTCGATGCCGGCGATGTGCGGGTGAACGACTACGGCCTGCAGAACGCCGTCGGCCGCATCAGCGATGCCATAGTGGCGGTCGGGCGTCTGGTCTTCAGCGGTCACATTGCACGGTACGCGAACGCCAAGTTCTTCGCGCCGATGGGCGGTTCGGGCCTGCCGTTCCTGCTCGGCCGCTTGAAGCGTAATCATGCAACCACCCCCAATATCGCTGATCCGGTCGAGGCGCTGGCGCGCATCTACACGGACACCATCCTGCATGATCCCCGCGTGCTGAAGTTCGTGGTCGAGACGATCGGCACCGAGCGCCTGATGCTCGGCTCCGACATGCCGTTCCCGATCGGCGATCCGGAGCCGTTGAAGATCGTGTCGGCCGCCGGGCTGAGCGCGAGCCAGGTGGCACGCATCAACGGCGGCCTCGCGGCCGAAATCTTCCATCTCAAGTGAGAAGCCGATGAAGCTGGACATCGGCGGCGAGGAGCGTTTTGCCGTGGCGGCCGATTGGCTGTGGCAGGCCCTCAATGATCCCGACGTGCTGACGCGCTGCATTCCCGGATGCCAGCAGATGATCGCAGAGGGCGAGGATCGCTACCGCGTGATCCTCGATCTGAAGGTGGCGTCGATTGGTGGCAGCTTCGAGGGCGCGATCAGCCTGTCCGACAAGACGCCGCCGAAGCAATGCCGGATCAACATTTCCGGCAGCGGAACGCTTGGGCAGGGCACGGGCCATGCGACTTTTTCGCTGGTGACGGAGCCGGACGGGGCCACGACAATGCGCTACGCCGGCGAGGGCGAGATGGGCGGGCTGGTGGTCGGGGTCGGACAGCGCGTGCTCAAGGGCGTCGCCAAGCATCTGATCGGCCGCTTCTTCGCGGCGCTGCGCAAGGAAGCGGGGGAAAACGCCGCACCTTAGCAAGGTCGCGGAATCAACGAGACAAGGGCAGGGAGCAAGGTCATGACATCTTTCACGCGCCGCATCGGACGGCGCAGCGCGCTGGCCGGCTTGGCCGCGTTCGCGCTTTCCTTCGGCGGCGGCGCGCAGGCGCAGCCGCTCGACAAGCTCGACATCGTCGTATTCAGCGCGCCATCGCTCGGCGCGTTCATGCCGCCGGTGATCAAGGCAAAGAAGCTCGATCAGGCCAACGGTCTCGACATCAGCTTTCATGAACGCACGCCGGATGCCTACACGGCGCAGTTCAATTCCGGCGAGTTCAAGGTCGGCGGCAGCGCCACCCTGATGACCCTTGCGCTCGCCGACAGCCGCGGCGTCAAGGTCCAATACCTGTTCAACCTGTTCGACTTCTGGGGCGCGGTCGTGACCTCGCGCCCGGAGATCAAGTCGCTCAAGGATCTCGAAGGCAAACAGCTCGCGGGCGCGCGCGCCACCACCAACTACGTGATGTTCGAGTTCTTCGCCAAGAAGCTCGGCGTCGACGTCGCGAAGATCCAGGTCGTCAACACCGCGACGCCGGGCCTGGTCGGCTATGCGATCGCCGACCGTGCCGACGCGGTGCAGATCTGGGAGCCGGCTTATACGCTGCTGCTCGCCAAGAAGCCGAGCATTCGCACGCTCGATACCGACATGCAGGCGACCTGGAAGACGTTCGCCGGCGGCGCGCGCATTCCCTACCTCGGCGTCGGCGCGCATGCCGACTGGGCGGCGCAGAATCCGAAACTGGTCGCCAAGCTCTATGCGACCTACAAGGCGGCCGCCGAGTGGATCCTGAAAAATCCGGACGAGGCGGCGCCGCTGGTCGCGCCGGGCGCGAGCGCCGACGACGTCAAGGCCATGGGCTCGCTGATCCGCAGCAACGAGCGGCTCGCCATCAGCGTCGCAACCGCGGCGGAGCTGCGCAAGGAGATCGACGCGGTGTATCGCGCCGGAGTCGACGTCGGCTATTTCCCGAAAATGCCGTCGCCCGAATCGATCTACGACAAGCCGATCCAATGATCAGCAGTCCGCGCGTCATCCGCGCCCTGAAGGCGACCGCGAGCGTCGTCCTGCTCGCGCTCGTCTGGCAGGTGGCGTCGTACTTCTTTCCGCACTATCTGTTTCCACCGGTGCAGGACATCGTGGTGCGCACCATCGATATCCTGGTGAGCTGGCCGCAGCTCTACGAGGTGCTGATCACGGCGCTACGCATCTTCGGCGGCCTGTTCGGCGCCTTCATTTTCGGTGGCCTGGTCGCGCTGGCAGTCGGCCGCTCGCCGCGCATCGAGAGCTACATCACTCCGTTCCTGGTGTTCCTGCAGGGCATTCCGGCACTGTCGTGGGTCATCATCGCCATCATCTGGTTTCATGGCATCGAGTTTCGCATCCTGTTCATCATGGTGATCACCACGCTGCCGGCGTTCACCTTTCAGATCCTCGACGCCTATCGCTCGATGTCCAAAGACCTGTTCGAGATGACCATGTCGTTTCGGCCGAGCGCCTGGACCTTGTTCCGCGTGTTGATCGTGCCGACCATCGTTCCGGGCATCCTCACCGCGTGGAAGGTCAATCTCGGCAATGCAGCGCGTGTGGTCGTGGTGGCTGAGCTGGTCGGTGCGACCGGCGGCGTCGGTTACCAGCTGCTGCGCCAGCAGCAGCTGTTCGACATGGCGGGCGCGCTCGCCTGGACCATCCAGCTGGTGCTGTTCGTGCTGGTGGTCCAACAGGCGATCGTCATGATCGAGAACTGGCTGCTGCGGTACCGGCCGGTCTCCGAGCGGGCAGCGTAGCGCGTGTGACGCAAGCAATGGCTGATCCGATCATCCGCTTCGACGAGGTCACGAAGGTGTTCCGTCGTCCCGATGGCCGCGGCGACTTCATCGCCGTCGACCGTCTTTCGTTCGAGATCAATCCCGGTGAGATCGTCGTCGTGCTCGGCAAGACCGGCTGCGGCAAGTCGACCATGTTCAACCTGGTGGCCGGTCTGCTCGAGCCGACCAGCGGCAAGGTCAGCGTGGTCGGGCATGATCCGTTCCGCGAGTTCGAGTACTTCCGCGGCAAGATCGGCATCGTATTCCAGGGCGACCGGCTGATGCCGTGGCGGACCGCTCTCGACAACGTGCTGCTCGGGCTCGACATTCTCAGCATCGCGCGGCCGCAGGCTGAGGAGACCGCGCGCGGCTGGCTCACGCGCCTGGGACTTGCGGGGCACGAGCATGATTACCCGCACGCCTTGTCCGGCGGCATGCGCCAGCGCGTATCGATCGCGCGCGCCTTCGCCGTCGATCCCCAGATCCTGCTGTGCGACGAGCCATTCTCCTCGCTCGACGAGATGACGGCACGTGATCTCAGGGCCGAGTTCGTCCGCCTGGTGCGCCAGAACGGCAAGACCGCGGTGTTCATCACCCACTCGATCACCGAGGCCATGGAGGTCGGCGACCGGATCCTGGTTTTCCACAGACCGGCCCGGATCGCCTATGAGACCCGACTGGGCCAGAATATGGCCGGCGGAGCGCGGTCCGAGGTGACCGACCGCATCCTGGACGTGTTGGGTACCTCACAGTAGTACCCAATATATTCCCAGTAGTCTTGCGTAGGGGCTTGAAATTCCGCAGGTTTGGCACAAAGCTGCCAAATTGATCCGCGAATAAGGCGGACCAACCAGGAAAATAACCATTGGGATTGGACTGAAATGAGCGCACGCGTGCGTGGCGTGGCGTCTTTGGGGGTGGTGGTCCTGATTGTGACCGCTGCGGGCTGCCTGCCCGCAGCGCTCGCGAAAACGCGCGAAAAGCCCGAGCAAGGCGCGATCGGACGGCTGGCGTCCAAGCTGTCGAAGCCGCAAGCCCAGCAGCGGGCCGCCCGGGCCCGGCCGGCCAGGGCGGGCAGGGCCGCGCAGACCGCCGGTCGCAAGGGCAAGGCCGGCCAGACCGCCGGCAAATCCGCCAAGACCAAGCGACTCGCCAAGGCGCGCGGCAGCGCGCGCAAGCTGCGCGCCCAGGCGGAGGCCCGCCGCCGCGTCCGTGCGGGCTACAGTCCGCCGTCGTCGGCGATCGTCGTCGACGCCAACGCGGGTACCGTGCTCGCCGATTCGAATGCCGACGCGATTCGCCATCCGGCTTCGCTCACCAAGATCATGACGCTGTACATGCTGTTCGAGCAGCTGGAGGCTGGCAAGCTCAAGCTCGATTCGCCCATCGTGTTCAGCGCGCATGCATCGTCACGACCGCCGACCAAGCTCGGCCTGAAGCCCGGCGAAAGCGTCACCGTCGAGGACGCGATCAAGGCGCTGGTCACCCGGTCCGCCAATGACGCCGCTGCGGCGATCGCCGAAACCATCGGCGGCGACGAAAAGACGTTCGCCCGAATGATGACGCGCAAGGCGCGTGCGCTTGGGATGGACCAGACCACGTATGTCAATGCGTCCGGGCTGCCAGATCCGGCGCAGGTGACGTCGGCGCGTGACCAGGCAATCCTCGGACGCGCGATTCAGGATCGCTTCCCCGACCACTACCGCTACTTCCGGACCACGGCGTTCAGCTTCAAGAATCGCGTCATCGGCAACCACAACCGGCTGCTGGGCAGCGTCCACGGCGTTGACGGCATCAAGACCGGCTACACCGAAGCATCGGGCTATAACCTCGTCACCTCGATTCATCGCGGCAGCCGTTTCCTCGTTGCGGTCGTGCTTGGCGGCAATTCGGCGCGCGCGCGGGACGACCGGATGCGCGGCCTGATCGAGCAGTATATCGGCCAGGGCCAGACCACCCGGACCGCGCCGGCGATCGTCGAGACGATCGCGCTGGCGGGCGATCCGTCTGCTGCCGCCGATGTCATGCTCGACACTGCCTCGCCGCCGTCCGCGCCCGCAACTCCGGCACCGGCACCGGCACCGACGCCGGCGGCCACGGAGCCCGCAGCTGCGGCGGCCACGGCCAGCGCTGCGGTGTCGACAGCCGCCAATACCGCATCGCCCGCTGCCGCCAACGCCGCGGCGAGCACGGCACCCTACAAGGTGGTCCGCACCCGCTCTGTCATTCCCGCCGACGATCCGCCCGCGCCTCCAGCCAAGGCGGCCGACGTCACCGTCAATGCCACCGCCACCGCTCAGCCGGTCGACGTGCCTCCGAGCGCGCCGGCGACGTCGGTCGCGGTCATTGCGCAGGGCGACGCCGATCCGGGGAACGACGGCGACGTCACCGCCGGTCAGGCCGCCTCCGCTTCGCTGCTGCCGGAAGCGGTCGGCGGGGGGGCGCTGAGGCCGATGCTGCTCGTGCTGGGCATCGCGCTGGTCGGCGTGTTCGGGCTGCAGCTTCTGGTCATGACCTCGCGGCGCCGGTCGCCGCGAGGGGCCTAGCGCCGCGCTACTTGCCCCACAGCTTGCGTGCATACGCGATCAGCGCGTCGCTGACCGCGGCCGACTGCTCGACGATGACCGCATGACTCGCATGCGGAACGACCACGACGGTGACGCGGTCGCCGAGCGCCTGCTTGTATTCGCTCGCCTCCTCGACGCGCGCCAGCGGATCGTGATCGGGCTGCACGTAGAGCACCGGCGCTTTACCCGCGGCGTAGTCCTCGTCGCGCGCCGTCAGATCGCCGGCGATGCGCTGCGCCGCCAGGACCTCCGGATGCCAGCCGGTGAGCCAGACGCGGGCGTCATTGCCCGGCGCGAAGAATACGAATTGCAGCGCCTTCAGCCGCTCCTCGTCGGGCAGGGCGGGGTTCGAGCTGTTGCGGATCGCCTCACGCACGTTGGGCGGGCTCGGCGCGCGGCCGACATTGGCGGCGATCAGCGAGACGGCGCGCACCAGGTCCGGACGGTCGGTCGCCAGCATGCGCGCGACCCGGTTGCCGAACGCATGGCCGACCACGAAGGCGGGCTCCTTGCCGTGATGCTCGATTACCGCCGCGATGTCGGCCGCGAGATCGTGTAGGTTGATGCCCTTCCACGGGCCGGTGCTCTGGCCGATGCCGCGCGGCTGTGGCCGCAGCACGCGGAAACCGGCGTCGGCAAGCCGGCCGGCGATCGCGTCGAAGTCTTCGGCGCCGCGGCCGAGCGAGGGCAGAAGCACGATGGTCGGTCCGCGTCCCTGCGACAGAACCTCCAGACGGGCGTCGCCGCGCGCAATCACCGTGCGCTGTGGCGGCTCGGCGGCAGCGGCCGGACCGAACATCGCCATCGCAAGCGCAACGACGCATGGCAGGGGGGCAAGTGTCGTCATGGACGTTTCCCGGGTGCTGTGTTCGCGCCGAGCATGACGCAGGCCGACGGCCGAGTTCAAGCACGCATGCGGGGTTGCACTTGCGCGGTCGTGCCGCCAAGCTGGCCGCCAAAATTGGGAGCATCGACCATGTCATCGCGCGGACCGGCCTTCGTCACGTCGCCGACCAATCCTTCGCTTGGAGAAATCCAGACGCTGCCGGAGCGCAAGATCGACATGCCCTATGCGCCGGCGATCCGCGTCGAGGCGCCGGGTGATCTCCTGTTCATTTCGGGCGCGACGCCGTCGCCGCTCTATCACAAGCACCCGCACGTGCTCGACGAGCACAATCATCCGGTCGGCATCAAGGACCAGACGCGCCGCGCCATGGAGAACATCAAGGGCATCCTCGATCACCAGGGCCTGACCTGGACCGACGTGGTCAAGGTCACGAAATACCTGACCGACATGCGCGACATGGACGGCATGGTCGAGGTGCTGGCCGAGTATTTCGGACCGTGGACGCCCGCCAGCACCACGGTCTGCGTCAACCAGCTGTCGACGCCCGGCGCCCGCGTCGAGCTCGACATGATTGCGGTCTATCCGAGGACGCGCGATGGGCGATGACATTCCCCTACAACCCTGCCTGATCGACATTGCGATCGAGCCGAAGGCCAGGGCCGATCAGGAGAGATTGCGCGTCGCGATCGCCGAGCTCGCCGCCGAGGATGCGTCGTTTCAAGTCTCGGTTGACGAGAAATCGGGGCAGATCACGTTCGGAGGCGTGAGTGAGCTTCATCTCCGCTCCAAGATCGATGACCTCGCGCGTTCCTATAGGATACAGACAAACGTCGGCGCTCCGCGGGTCGCCTACCGCGAGACGATTACTCAGCGCGCGCAGGTCGACTACGTCCACAAGAAGCAGACCGGCGGTTCGGGGCAGTTCGCGCGCGTGAAGATCGTCGCCGAGCCGACCGAGCCGGGAACGCCGTTCACCTTCGAGAACGAGATCGTGGGCGGCACGGTGCCGAAGCAGTTCATCCCCGGCGTCGAGAAGGGCGTCAAGTCGGTGCTCGGCTCCGGCGTGCTGGCCGGCTTCCCGGTGGTCGATCTCAAGGTGTGCCTCGTCGACGGCGCCTATCATGACGTCGACTCGTCCGCACTGACCTTCGAGATCGCTGCGCGGGAAGCGCTGCGCGAGGCGTTGCGGAAGGGGGCTCCCGTTGTGCTCGAGCCGATCATGAAGGTCGAGTTGATCGTGCCGCCGGATGATGCGCGGGCGGTCTTCACCAACTTGACGGCACGGCGTGGCCAGATTCAGAGCCGCGACACGCGCGAAGCGGCCCTTGTCATCCAGGTGCTGGTGCCGCTCACCAACATGCTCGGCTTTCACAATGCGCTGCGCGAGATGAGCCGCTGTGCCAGCGTCACCACGCTGTTCGACCATTACGCGCCAGTGTCTCCGCCCGACGATCCGCCGTTTCGGCCCGCGATCGCGTGAGGGCGGCTACTTCAAGTACTCCGGCGAGATCAGCCGCGGCAGGATCAACGGGATCTCCGGCCAGATGATGATCGCCGCGAGCACCAGCAGCATCGGCACCAGCATGATCGCGGTGTCCTTGAGCGCGTAACGCAGCCGCACTTTTGCGACCGCGCAGGAGATCATCAGGCACAATCCGTAAGGCGGCGTAACCAGCCCGAAGGCGAGCGAGACGATGCCGATGATCGCGAACTGGACCGGGTGCATGTCGACCGAGCGGGCGAGCGGCTCGAGCGTCGTGCCGACGATGATGATCGCCGGGATCGCGTCGAGGAAACAGCCGACCACCAGGAACACGAAGGCGATGAAGAAGCCGACCTCGGTGACGCCCATGCCCCAGGACGAGACGTTGGCCAGGAGCGCGCGCGGGATCTGGTAGTAAGCGAGGAGCCAGCCGAATGCCGAGGCCGTGCCGACGCAGAACAGTGCGACCGCGGAAAGCTTGCCGGTCTCGAGCAGGGCGTGATGCAGCTGCTTCAGGTTCATTTCACGGTAGATGAAGATCGACAACACGGCCGCGTAGAGCACGGCGACGCAGGCGGACTCCGTCGCCGTGAACCAGCCAAGCAGGATGCCACCGACGATGATGAACGGCGTCATCAGGGCGGGAATCGACTGTGCGGCGGAACACAGGAACTCGCGGAACGTCGCGCGCGGGTAGACCGGGTAGTTGTTGATCTTGGCGTAGACGTGGACCGTCGCCATCTGCGCGGCGGCGATGAGGAGACCCGGCAGAATGCCCGCGAGGTAAAGCGCGCCGATCGAGACGGAGAGGACGCCGCCCCACACGATCATCAGGATTGACGGCGGGATGATCACCGCGAGCACCGCCGAAACTGCGGTGATGGCGATCGAGAAAGAGAGATCGTAGCCCTCCTTGGTCTGCGCATCGATGAAGATCTTGCCCTGGCTCGCCGCGTCTGCGGTCGACGAGCCGGAGATGCCGGCGAAGAATACCGAGAGGAGCACGTTGATCTGGGCGAGCGAGCCCGGCCAGTTGCCGACCATGGTGCGCGACAGGTGCACCAGGCGGTCGGTGATGCCGCCGATATTCATCAGGTTGGCGGTGAGCAGGAAGAACGGCACCGCCAGCAGGATGAACGAGTTGTAGGCCTTGAACGTCTCGTTGAAGAGGACAAGCGGCGACAGGCGCGGCTCGAACAGAAGCGGCGGCAGGCAGGCGAGCCCCAGCGCGAACGCGACCGGCACCCGCGCGATGAGCAGAACGAAAAATCCGCCGAACAGGACCAGCGCGGCGGTCGCCGGCGTGAGCATGGCCTGGGTCATGCTGCGCCTCTGCCGCTGAGGATGCGGATGTTGTCGACGAAGGACTCGCCGAGAAACAGGATCCAGGTCACGCCGGCGAGTGGCCAAGCGGCGAAGATGTACGGCATCGGCAGCTCGGCGAGCTCCGACTCCTGGTACCAGCCGAACGAGACGAAGCTGATCCCCCAGAAGACGAAGACCACGGCGAACACGAGCACGAACAGGCTCGACACGATCCGCAGCGCGGCATTGGCACGCGCGCCGAGCTCGGGCCACACGTCGACCTCGAAGTGAGTGCCTTCGCGCACGCCGACCATGGCGCCGAGCATGACCATCCAGATGAACAGGAAACGCGACAGCTCCTCGGTCCAAATGTAGTGCGGGATCAGGTGGGTGTAGCGCGAGATGATCTGCAGCGACACCGGTATGACCAGCACTGCGACGCAGGCGACCAGCAGCCAGAGCAGCACACGATGGTACAAGTCGAGGAAGGCCTTCATAGGCGCGCATTCCGTGAAAAGGTCGGGGCGGGCAGGGGCGGCACGGCTCTCGCAACCAGGGGGCGGAGCCGCGCCGGTGGTGCGAAACGCTACTGGATGGCGTTGATCTGCTCGTAGATCTTGTCGGCGCCGATTTCCTTGGCGTAGGCGGCCATCACCGGGTCGACCAGCTTCTTCATCTCGGCGCGATCGGTGAACGGCACGCGCTTGAGCTTGCCGGCCTTCTCGAGCGCCTCGAGCTTGGCGGAATCCTCCGACGACTCGACCTGGCGGCCGTAGGCGCCGGCTTCCTTGCCGGCCTTGAGCACGGCCTGCTGCAGGTCGGGCGGCAGCTTCTTGAATGTCTTGCCGGAGAAGCAGATCGGCCGGATGGTGATGGCGTGCTCGGTCATCGCGAGGTGAGGGCCCACCTCGTAGAACTTCATCGATTCGACGCCGGCCGCCTCGTTCTCGCCCGCGTTGATGACGCCGTTCTGGATCGCGTTGTAGATCTCGTTGTAGGCGATCACGGTCGGCGACATGCCGATCGCCGTGAAGGTGCGGCTCCAGATCGGTGCGCCCTGGACGCGCACCTTGAGGCCTTTCATCTCATTGAGGTTGCGGACCGGCTTGTTGACGAAGATGTTGCGCACGCCGCCGCCGGCATAGCCGATCAGAATGACGTCTGCCTTCTGCGCGATCTCGTCTGCGATCGGCTTGAGCACGTCGGCGTCGAGCACCTTGTTCCAGTGGGCGAGATCGCGGAACAGGAACGGCGCGTCGATGAACGGGGCCGCTTTGGAGAAGGTGGACATATGGGCGGGCGACACGATGCCGTAATCGACCGAGATGCCCTGGTTCATGTAGGCGAAGTAGTCCTTCTCGAGCCCGAGCTCGCTGTTGCGGTGGAGCACGAATTCGATCGGCTTGCCGTAGTACGTCTTGACCAGCTCCTCGAACTTGAGCAGCGCCCGGTTGAAGGCGTGATCGTCGTTGAACTGGACGGCACCATGCAGCGTAATGGTCTGCGCCGCCGCCGGCGGCGCGAATGCGAACAGTGCGGCAAAGGCTGCCGCAGCGAATGCGGTCGGCAATCGCGTCATGGCTTCCCTCCCTGCCGGCCAGGTCGGCCGGATGATGTGTCGGTCGGCATCTGGCGGCCGATCCTTAATGTGAACGATAGGCGAGCGGGCGCGGCGCGGCAAACCCAAAGCCTCGTTCATGAGCAACTAAGCGCGCCAATGCCGCCGCGTCAGGCATTTTCGGGCCTTTCTCACGCAATTGACTTGGAGCTCGCGCCCGTGTTGCATCGGCGAAACGCTGGGCTTTTGGATACGGAGACGACGATGAAGACGATGTGGGGCGTAGCCGCTGCATTTTGCGCGATCGTGGCCGGCTCGCCGGCGATGGCGCAGACCAAAGTGACCATCGGCATTTCGGGATGGACGGGCTTTGCCCCGCTCACCCTCGCCAAGGAGGCCGGCATCTTCAGCAAGAACGGCCTCGACGTGACCCTCAAGAAGATTCCGCAGGCGAGCCGCCACCTTGCCATTGCGTCCGGCGACATCCAGTGCGCGGCGACCACGGTCGAGACCTGGGTCGTCTGGAATGCCAATGGTGTCGCCACCACTCAGCTGTTCCAGCTCGACAAGTCCTACGGCGCGGACGGTATGGTGGTCCGCAACGACGTCAATGCGATCAAGGACGTGAAGGGCAAGACCGTGGCGGCCTCCGCGCCAGGCACCGCGCCGTATTTCACGCTGGCCTGGATGCTCAAGAAGAACGGGCTGACCGTGAAGGACGTCACGGTGGTCAACATGGAGCCGGCCGCGGCGGCGCAGGCCTTCATCGCCGGGCAGAACGACGTCGCCATGACCTACGAGCCCTATCTCTCGGCGGTGCGCGCCAAGCCCGAGGCCGGCAAGATCATCGCCACCACCCTCGATTATCCGATGGTGATGGACACGTTCGGCTGCACGCCGAAGTTCATCGCCGAGAACGACGCGGCCGTGAAAGCCCTGGCCAAGAGCTATTTTGACGCGGTCGACATGATCAAGACGGACCAGGCCAAGGCCTACGAGATCATGGGCGCCGACGTGAAGCAGACCGGCGAGCAGTTCGGCGGCTCGGCGAAATATCTGCGTTGGCAGGACAAGGACGCCAACACCAAGTTCTTCGGCAGCGAGTTCCAGACCTTCAGCAAGGAGGCGGCCGACCTGCTGCTCGAGATCGGCGTGATCAAGCAGATCCCCGACCTGTCCAAGCTCGCCGACACGCGCGTCCTGAAGTGACGCCGGTGTGGCCGGCCGTGAGCTTCTCCCGGTGATGTGCCGGGAGAAGTGCCCATGAAGCCACTGGCTCCCATCTCCAACGCCGCGCGCGTTGCGCTCGGCATCCTGTTCTTCGTCCTGTTTTTCGCCGCCTGGGGCTACGCCACGCTCGGCGGCTACGTGTCGAAAACCTTCCTGGCCGATCCGCTGACCATGGTCGAGGAGGGCTGGCTCCTGCTCAGCAAGCACGGCTTCCTCGCAGACATCGCGATCACCATCTGGCGCGTGGTCGGCGGCTTCGTGCTGGCGGCGATCGTCGCGGTGCCGCTCGGCATCCTGATGGGCGCCTACAAACCGATCGAAGCGTTTTTCGAGCCGTTCGTGTCGTTCTCGCGCTACCTGCCGGCCTCGGCTTTCATTCCGCTGCTGATCCTGTGGGCCGGCATCGGCGAGATGCAGAAGCTCCTGGTCATCGTCATCGGCTCGTTCTTCCAGGTCGTGCTGATGGTGGCGATCAGCGTCGGCAGCGTGCGGCGCGATCTCGTCGAGGCGGCACTCACGCTCGGCGCGCGCGACCGCGGCATCCTGTTGCGTGTTCTCATCCCCGCCGCGGCGCCGGACATCGCCGAGATCCTGCGCCTCGTGCTTGGCTGGGCCTGGACCTACGTGATCGTCGCCGAGCTGATCGGCTCGTCGTCCGGCATCGGCCACATGATCATCGACAGCCAGGCGCTGCTCGCGACCGGGCAGATCATCTTCGGCATCATCGTCATCGGCGTGATCGGCCTGATCTCCGACTTCCTGTTCAAGGCGGCGAACCATCGTCTGTTCCCGTGGAGCTTCCCGTGAGCAAGCTCCTGATCGAGAACGTGTCGCGTACATTCCCGGGCGTGCGCGGCGGGGCGCCGACCCGCGCGCTCGAGCCGGTCAGCATCACCGTCGGCGACAACGACTTCGTCACGATCCTGGGACCCTCGGGCTGCGGGAAGTCGACGCTGCTGCGCATGGTCGCCGGCCTCGACATACCGACCACTGGGCAGATCCTGCTCGACCGTCAGCCGGTCGCGGACCCGGGCCCCGATCGCGGCATGGTGTTCCAGTCCTACACGCTGTTTCCGTGGCTCACGGTCGCCGAGAACGTCGCGTTCGGCCTGCGCGAGAAGGGTGTGCCCGCCGCGGAGCGAGGCCGCATCGCCGGCGAGTGGCTCGATCGCGTCGGCCTGACCGCGTTCGCGGAGCATTATCCGAAGCAGCTTTCCGGCGGCATGCAGCAGCGCACCGCGATTGCCCGCGCGCTCGCCAACGAACCGGCGATCCTCCTGCTCGACGAGCCGTTCGGTGCGCTCGACAACCAGACTCGCGCGCTGATGCAGGAGCTTCTGCTCGGCATCTGGGAGCGCGAGCGCAAGACCGTGCTGTTCGTCACCCACGACATCGAAGAGGCGATCTTCCTCGCCTCACGGGTGGTGGTGATGACGGCGCGGCCAGGCCGCATCAAGTCCGAGGTCACGGTCGACCTGCCGCATCCGCGCCATTACACGCTCAAGACCAGCCCCGAGTTTTCGCGGTTGAAAGCGCAGCTCACCGAGGACATCCGTTCCGAGGCGGTGCTGGCGGCGAACCGATAAGGCCTGCGCATCGTCCGCTTTGGTTACTTTTTATTACTTTTTATGACCTCTGGCCGGCCTGCACGGGGGCCGCTAATGAGCTTTAATCAGTTTTAATCAGCTCCCGCCGGTCCCGCAGCGGCAGCGGCAACCTACTCGTCGCGAATCCGCGCATGCTCCGCCCGCCGGGTGAACGGCGGGTCGACTCTCGCATTGCTAGCGCGGGCGCATCGCTGATGGAAGCAAGATCGCAAGCAAGCGTCGTGGTGTGAACAAGGGTGTGGACAGCGGACCTATGACGCGAGCAGCAGCACGATGAAGTTCAGCAGGCCGTGCGCCACGATCGGCGGCCACAGCCGACCGGTTCGGGCGAACCAATAGGCAAAGATGAGGCCGGTCGGCACGATGCTCAGCACGCCGAGCGCGCCCTGATAGAGGTGATACAGCAGCCGGATCGTGGTGCTGACGTTGATCGCCGTCCACGGTCCGCGGCTCTTCTGCAACACCGTGACGATATAACCGCAGACGAACACCTCCTCGAACACCGGGTTGATTATCGACACGGTGAGGACGTTGATGAGGGTCACGGTCGCGCTTGGCGACGCGGACACGGGCTCCTTGATCGGAAAGATCAACGCGGCGATGGTGCCCACCGCGAGGTATCCGACATGGACCGCCACCGCGAGGCCGAGGCCGGCCAGGATATCGAGCGCATGGGGATGCAGGCCGAGGCGTGCCGGCGTCCAGCCGCGCAGGTAGAGGAACGTGCCGAGCGCGGTCAGCAGCACCAGCTCGTAGACGAGCAGCGGCGCCACCTGTGCATTCTCGATATTGACAACCGGACGGACCGCGGCCTGCATGAGGCTGGCCTGGATGAAGGGACCGAACGCGACACCGATGACGATCAGAAACTCGGTCGTCGGCGAGAGCGATCTGATGAATGCCCGCATGTCCCCTCCGGAGCCGCGGGCACCATATGTCATGCGAGCGACGGCAGTTTCAACCCGTGCTGTTTCGCGCAGGCGATCGCCTCGTCGTAGCCGGCGTCGGCATGGCGCATCACCCCGGTCGCCGGGTCGTTCCACAGCACGCGCTCGATCCGCCGCGCTGCGTCCGCCGTTCCGTCGCACACGATCACCATGCCGGCGTGCTGCGAATAGCCGATGCCGACGCCGCCACCGTGATGGAACGAGACCCACGTGGCGCCCGACGCGCAGTTGAGCAGCGCGTTGATCAGCGGCCAGTCCGACACCGCGTCGGAGCCGTCCTTCATCGCCTCCGTCTCGCGGTTCGGGCTCGCGACCGAGCCGGAGTCGAGATGGTCGCGCCCGATCACGACCGGCGCCTTCAGCTCGCCACGCGCCACCATCTCGTTGAAGGCAAGGCCGACGCGGTGGCGGTCGCCGAGGCCGAGCCAGCAGATGCGCGCCGGCAGGCCTTGAAACTTGATGCGCGATTTCGCCATGTCGAGCCAGTTGTGTAAGTGCGCGTTGTCCGGAAGGAGCTCCTTCACCTTGGCGTCGGTGCGGAAGATGTCCTCCGGGTCGCCCGACAGCGCGGCCCAGCGGAACGGGCCGATGCCGCGGCAGAACAGCGGGCGGATGTAGGCCGGCACGAAGCCCGGGAAGTCGAACGCGTCCGCGACGCCTTCCTCCTTGGCCATCTGGCGGATGTTGTTGCCGTAGTCGAGCGTCGGAATGCCCATGCGCCAGAACGCCAGCATGGCGCGCACGTGCTCGGCCATCGAGCGCTTCGCGGCCTGCTCGACCGATTTCGGATCGCTCGTGCGTTTCATTTCCCAGTCCGCGAGCGTCCAGCCTTTGGGCAGGTAGCCGTTGATCGGATCGTGCGCCGAGGTCTGGTCGGTGACCACGTCGGGCTTGACGCCGCGCCGCACCAGCTCGGGAAAAATTTCCGCCGCATTGCCGAGCACGCCGACCGACAGCGGCTTCTTCTCTCGGCAGGAGCGCTCGATCATAGCGAGCGCCTCGTCGAGGTTCTGCGCGCGCTGATCGAGGTAGCCGGTCTTCAGCCGCGCCTCGATGCGCGACGGCTGGCACTCGACGGCAAGCATAGAGGCGCCTGCCATGGTCGCGGCGAGCGGCTGCGCGCCGCCCATGCCGCCCAATCCAGCGGTGAGGATCCACTTGCCGGCGAGGTTGCCGCCAAAGTGGCGTCGCCCGACCTCGACGAACGTCTCGTAGGTGCCCTGCACGATGCCCTGCGAGCCGATATAGATCCACGAGCCTGCGGTCATCTGGCCGTACATCATCAGGCCCTGGCGATCGAGCGCATTGAAATGGTCCAACGTGGCCCAATGCGGCACCAGGTTGGAATTGGCGATCAGAACGCGCGGCGCGTCCGGATGGGTGCGGAAGATGCCCACCGGCTTACCCGACTGCACGCACAGCGTTTCGTCGGCCTCCAGGCTCGTCAGCGACGCAACAATGCGATCAAAGCTCGCCCAATCGCGCGCGGCTCGGCCGATGCCGCCATAGACCACCAACTCGTGCGGCTTCTCTGCCACCTCGGGATCGAGGTTGTTCATCAGCATGCGCAGCGGCGCCTCGGTCGCCCAGCTCTTGGCCGTGAGTTTCGGGCCGCGTGCGGCGCGGATCGTGCGGGTATTGTCGAGGCGAGAGGACATGGCGGTGTCTTTCAGCTGGTCTTTCAGCTTTTGGCGAAGGTGAGGCAGGCGTCGAGCACGCGGCGCAGCAAGTCCTGAATGGGCTGCGCGAATGCGGGGTCCCAGCGCGGCGGCGCCGTTTCGTCGGGCAGGTAGCCGCGATAGGCGAGCTCCATCTGGACCGCATGGATGCCGTCGGCCGGCCGCCCGTAATTGCGCGTGATCCAGCCGCCGGTGAACCGGCCGTTGACCACCGACGACCATTTGCTCGCCGCGCATAGCCGCGCCACCTCCTGCTCGATCGCCGGATCGCAGCTGCGGCCGGAGTTGGTGCCGATGTTGAACACCGGCAGCTCGCCGGGAAACAGCCGCGGCAGCACCGACATGATCGAGTGGCAATCGTAGAGGACGACGCAGGCGTGCCGCTCGCGCAACCGCGTCAGTTCGGCGGCGAGCGCGGCGTGATAGGGCGTGAAGTAGCGGCTCTTGCGGCGCTCGATCTCGGCCTGGTCGGGGGCCTGGCCGTCACGGTAGAGCGGGCGGCCGTCGAAGGTTTCGGTCGGCACCAGGCCGGTGGTGACCTGCCCGGGGTAGAGCGAGACGCCGGACGGATCGCGGTTGACGTCGATCACGCTGCGGGAGAGAGCGGTGTGCACCGTCGTAGCGCCGAGCTTGCGGGCGAAGGCGTAGAGCTTGTCGATGTGCCAGTCGGCGTCATGGCGCGCGAGCTCGAGCGAGACGAAGCGGTCCTTGCAGTCGTCGGGGATGTCGAGCCCGGTGTGCGGGAAGGACACCAGGAGCGGGGCAGTGCCGCGGTGGGTGGTGAGCCAGGGTTCAGTCATGCGGAAAATTTCTCTTGGTTGGGCGTGGCGCAGCTACCGGCACTGCGTGCTCCCTCCCCCCTTGTGGGGGAGGGTTGGGGAGGGGGGTAGCCCTCGCAGTAATGCGTTTCGCGTCTTGCGCACACCAACACCCCCACCCCTAACCCCTCCCCACAAGGGGGAGGGGAACCCGCAGTGCCGGTGGAGTGGCCCGTCACTCATTCAACCACCCTCCAACATTGGCAACACATCACCACCCGCCGCAGCAACGATCGCGTCCGACGTCACCAGCTCCGCTGCCGCGGCAATATCCGGCGCAAGATAACGATCCTCCGCCAGCGGCGGCACCTGCGCGCGCAGCGCGTGCCGCACGCGCTCGAGCCGCTCGCTCGAGGCGAGCGGCGCGTGG
>Ga0081540_1000044_pt1 | contig 134269 bp, 114 predicted proteins | sample TabmetS2T1R1_FD_71024 | JGI IMG/M metagenome (GOLD analysis project Ga0081540, IMG submission 71024) | Tabebuia heterophylla rhizosphere microbial communities from the University of Puerto Rico - S2T1R1 | ecosystem: Host-associated > Plants > Roots > Rhizosphere ... | reverse complement strand
GTGATCGGTGGTCTCGAATTCGCGGTTGCCGAAGACGTGGCAGAGCGAGTTGATGCTGTAGGTGAAGTGGTGGAGGACGAAGACGCGGACGAGGCCGCCCCAGAGCAGGCCGGTGACGCCGGCGAAGATCGTGCCGCCGATCGCCCAGCCGGCGAAGAACGGGAGCAGCAGGCCCCCCACCGCCCAGACCAGGAAGGTACGGTCGACCCAGCTGATCGTCCGGTCCGCCAGCAGGTCGGGCGCGAAGCGCTCCTTGTTGCCGCGCTGGGTGTGGATGAAGAGCCAACCCATGTGGGCGTGGTAGAGGCCGCGCAGGGCGCCGCTCCAGCCGTGGCCGTGGTCGACGTGCGGACTGTGGGGATCGCCCTCCTGGTCGGAGAAGGTGTGGTGCTTGCGGTGGTCGGCGACCCAGGAGATCACCGGCCCCTCGATCGCCGCCGAGCCGAGGATCCCGAGCAGGCCGTGCAGCCAGTTGTAGGTCTTGAAGCTGCGGTGGGTGAGGTGGCGGTGGAAGCCGACCGTGATCCCCAGCCCGGTCAGCACGTACATACCGACGAAGAGAAAGACGTCGCTCCAGTGCAGGGCGCTGCCCCATACTTGCCAGCCAGCCAAGCCCAGACACAAGAAAGGAATCAGCGTGACCAGGCCGGTGATGATCCGGTCGCGGGTCTCGTTCTCGACGGGTTGAATATCGGACGGCAGCGGGCCGGAAGCAGTCGTCATCGGCGCGGCGATCATACGGGTCGAACCTGAAGCTGGGGCGGTAGGGTCCGCAACGCATGCCTTTTGCGACTCCCGTCTCCCTGCGCCGCGAGATCGAAGCGCGACTGCCGGAACGGCCCTTCACGGTCGAGTTCTGGGACGGGACGAGCGTCGCCTCGACGACCGGCGAGGGCCCGACCTTCAGCGTTCGCTCGCCGCGCGCCGCCGCCCGCGCGCTGCTGGCGCCGGGGCAGCTCGGCCTCGGCCGCGCCTATGTCAGCGGCGACCTTGACGTCGACGACATCGACGCGGTGATCGCCCTGCTCAACAGCTGGCAGCCGCCGGCGCTCGACGGCGGCGACAAACGGGCGCTGCTGCTCGCCGCGGTGCGGGCGGCCGGCGTCAACCGCCCGCCGCGGCGCCCTGCCGCCGAGCTGCGGCCGAACGGCCGCCGCCACAGCAAGGAGCGCGACGCCCGCGCGGTCCGCCACCACTACGACGTCTCGAACGAGTTCTTCGAGCTCTTCCTCGGCCCGACGATGGTCTACAGCTGCGCGATCTGGCGCGACGGCGAGAAGAAGACGCTGGAGGAAGCGCAGGAGGAGAAGCTGGAGACGGTCGCCCGCAAGCTCGCCCTGAAGCCCGGCGACCGCGCCCTCGACGTCGGCTGCGGCTGGGGCGGGTTCCCGCTCTGGGCGGCGACCAAGCACGGCGCCGATGTCGTCGGCATCACCCTCTCGCCGCCGCAGGCCGAACGGGCGCGCCGGCGGGCCGAGGAGGCCGGCGTCGCCGACCGGGTCGAGATCCGGGTGATGGACTACCGCGACCTCGCCCAGACCGGCGAGAAGTTCGACGCGATCGCCAGCATCGGCATGGTCGAGCACGTCGGCTCGGCCAACATCGACGTCTACGCGCAGACCCTGGCCGGGCTGCTCGACTCCGGCGGCCGCTTGCTGAACCACGGGATCACCCGCCTGCGCCACACCGACGCCGAGGCGGGCGCCTTCTCCGAGCGCTACGTCTTCCCCGATGCGGCGCCGCTGCACCTCTCGCGCAACCTGCTGGCGCTCGAACGAGCTGGCTTCATCACCCACCACGTCGAGGACTTCGCACCCGACTACGCCGAGACCCTGCGCCACTGGTACACCAACCTCGACGACAACCTGGCCGAGGCGACGCGCCTGGCCGGCCCGGAACGGATCCGCGTCTGGCGCCTCTACCTGCGCGCCGCCCGCAACGGGTTCATGAGCGGCTTCACCAGCATCTACCAGGCGCGCTGCGAGAAGGCCTGAGCACCGCTGGCGATTTTGTACCCCCTATAGGGGGTACAAAGTGACCAACGGCTAAGCGGGGAAGCCCTGCGTCACGTCGGGGATCGCCCAGTCGGCGCCGGCCGCCTGCTGTTCATCGACCGAGTAGGCGCCGGTGGCGACGCCGACGACCTTGACCCCGGCGCCGTGGCCGGCGCCGACGTCGCGGGGGGTGTCGCCGACGGCGATCGTCTCGGCGAGGTCGAGCGCGGTGCCGCGCACCTCGCCCCCGCGCTCGATCGCCCGCCGGGTCAGCTCGGCGCGGTCGCGCGAATCGGAGCCGTAGCCGCCGAAGGCGAAGAAGCGGTTGAGGTCGCCGCGGGCGAGCTTGATCTGGGCGGCCGCTTCGACGTTGCCGGTGACGATCCCGAGCAGGACCCCCGCCTCGGTCAGCCGCGGCAGCGTCTCCTCGATCCCCGGCATCACCCGGTAGCCGTCGGACTCGGCGACCGCGTCGGCGAGGTGGCCGAGGTAGCCGGCGATCGCCGCCGCCCGCTCCTCCTCGCTGCCGTCGCGGCCGATCACCTCGCGGAAGATGATTTCGACGATTTCCGGGTCGGTCATCCCGGCCCGGGTGTGTTCCTCGATGTTAGCTTCGACCCCGTGCAGCTCCTGGAAGGCGCGCTGCCAGGCGACCGCGCCGGCCCCGCCGGTGACCAGCAGGGTGCCGTCGATGTCGAAGAGAACCGCCTTGATCACGCCGGCGAGCCTACCGGCGCGCGTGGCGGCCGCCGCGGACGTCGTAGCGCCGGACGAAGCGCGAGCCGCTGTGAGGGTGACGATGGCGATGTTTCTTCGCCTTCGAGCTGGACGCTGCCGCGGGCGGCGCGACCCGCTGCGACACCGACGGCGGCGGCTCGACGCCGGTTCCCGTCAGCGACGAGGCCACGGCCGGAGCGTCGCCGCTGACCCGCAGGACGGCGTGCTTGACGCCGGCCGAGTCCGGGGCGAAGCGGACGCGGACCTCGCAACTCTCGGCGGGGGCCAGCAGGTCACCGCTGCAATCGTCGCCGGAGACGACGAACTGGTCCTGTTCGGCGCCGCCGATCGATACGTGGTCGAAGCCGAGCGGAGCGCTGCCGGCGTTGGTGACGGTGAAGACATGGGAGGCGCTTCTCGTGTTGGCGGCCTGCGTGCCGAAGTCGAAGCTGCCTGGCGCGATCGAGGCGGCGCCGAGCAGCCCTTCGCCTTCGAGCTGGACCATGACCCCGCCTTCGCCTTCACCGAAGAAGGCGAGGTGGGCCGAGAGCGCCCCCGGGGTCAACGGGTGGAAGCGGACCTGGGCGCTGCAGGTGTGCCCGGGCGCAAGTTCGTGCATCGTGCAGTGCTCGCTGAGCAGTTCGAAGCTGCCGGCGTCGCCGCCGGCCACCACGCCGATGAAGAACGCTTCGCCGAAGTTGCCCGTGTTTTCCAGGGTTATCGTGCGGACCGCGCCGCTGGAGCCGGCCGAGGCGGCGCCGAAGGAGACCGGGTTTTCCGTCGCCTGCACGGTCGCGCCGCCGCCTTCGCCGCTAACGGTCGCGGCGCCGGCTGCGCTGGGGACGTTGTTGACGAAGACCCGCATTTCGGCCGCGTAGCCGATCCGCTGGTGAGGCGAGAAGGCAACGCGCAACGCGCACGACTGTCCGGGCGCCAGGTTCGACCCCCAGCAGGTGCTGCCGTTGCTTTCGGTCCAGAACGCGTTTTCTCCCGGCGGCATCTGGAAGTCGACGAAGTTGAAGGTGACCTCGGCTTCGCCGGTGTTCTTCACCTGGACGGTTTCAAACAGGGTTTCGCGGTTGGCCCGGACGAGCCCGAAGTCGATGCTCGCGGGTTCCACCGTCAACTGCGGCGCGACCCCGCGGTCGCTCAGTTCGAACCGGTCTTCCGGGCGCGGGCCGTTGTAGACGATGGTCAGCCAGGCGTGGTGCAGGCCGAGGTTGGTCGCCTTCGAGGCGACGTAGGTTTCGCAGCTCTGGCCGTTGCCAAGACTGGAGGCGCAGTTCGCGCCGTTGAAGAGGAATTCGCCCGCTTCTTCGCCTTCGATCGTCACCTTGTTGATCGAGACTTCGCCTTCGCCTTCGTAGCTGAGCTGGATCGACTGCGGGCTCGACTGGTAGTTGACCGTGTTCGGCGGCAGCGTCAACGGCGAAGCGGTCAGCGTGCCGTTGCCTTCTTCCGGCGCCGCCAGGGCGCCGCCGGGCAGGACGAGCGCCGCCAGGACAAGCGCGAGAAGAATGAGGACGGTGGTGCCGAAACGGCTCGGCTGGGCGATGGGCGTGGGCATGCGGCTTCATCGGGACAACCTCTGTAGTGCTCGCGGTTTGGATGGGCTAATTCATCCAAAGCGCATTGACAAACTGCGCGAGCTGCGTATGAATCGCGCAAGATCATGCCTGGGACAGGGGTGGAGGCCCGCTTGCACTCAGTGCTCGTGTTCGAGCATGTCGCGCTGGCTGAGCGCGTAGAGCAGCCCCAGCGAGGGCAGCACCAGCACCGCGGCGGCGCCGAAGACGACGAAGACGACGTCAAGGGTCGGGTCGGGCGCCGCCGCTTCGCCGATCTTCAAGCTGGTCGGCAGCAGGTAGGGGAACTGGGCGACGCCCCAGCCCCAGATCACCGCGACCACAGCCCCCGCCGCGAGCGGTCGCAGCGGCCGGCGGCCGCCGCGCAGCAAGACGACCAGCAGCCCGAGTCCGCAGAGGACGGAGACGATCACCAGCGGCAGCCCCTGGTCGACGAGGCGGTCGAAGATGTAGCGGGCTTCGGCGTGCAGCTCGACGAGCCCGACCGCGGCGGCGATGCCGGCGACCGCGGCGGCGGCGAGGCCGCGGCGGACGAAGTACTGCTCCATCTCGCCTTCGCCGGCGCGGCGCGCGTCGCCGACGAGGAAGACGGCGGCCAGGTATGCGCCGGTGGCGACGAACATCGCCCCAACCAGCAGCGGCAGCGGCTGCAGCCAGCTCGAGAAGGCGTCGCCATAGCCGTCGGGGGGGACGTTGCCGGAGGCGATGGCGCCGACCACGGCGCCCATGAAGAACGGGGTCAGGACCGAGGAGAGGGCGAAGGTGGCGCCGGCCGCGCGCCGGCCCTGCAGGCCCTCGATCGACTTGCGGAAGGCGAAGCCGGCGCCGCGCAGGACGATCCCCAGCGCCGCCAGCGTCAGCGGCACGTAGAGCGTCGTCATCACCGCGTAGAAGGCTTCCGGGAAGGCGGTCCAGAGGACGACGAGGATGAAGATCAGCCAGACGTGGTTGGCCTCCCAGACGGGGGTCAGCGAGCGCTGGATCAGCGCCCGCGGCCGCTCGCCCTTTTCTGGGCCGCCCGCGATCAGGTCCCAGAAGCCGCCGCCGAAGTCGGCGCCGCCGAAGAGCGCATAGAAGGTCGCGCCGACCAGCAGGATCGCCGCCGCGGCGTCGGCCTTGCTCATGCCGGCGCCCCCTCTCCCTCGCTCGGCGGCGCGTAGGGGGTGCCGTCGGGTTCGGGCCGGCCTTCACGCCAGCGCCGCGACATCCGCCGCAGGACCGTGATCGCAACCGTCCCCAGGGCCGCGTAGAGGAGCAGGACGAGGCCGAAGGTGAACCAGATCCCGCCGGCGTCGGTGACCGCTTCCTCGGTCCGCATGTAGCCCTGGACGATCCACGGCTGGCGGCCGACCTCGGTCACGATCCAGCCGCACCAGAGGGCGAGGATCGCGGCGGCGCCGGAGACCGCGACCGCGCGCAGGAACCAGGGCGTCTTCGGGATTTCGCGCTTTCTCCACCAGGAGAAGGCGAGCCAGACGCCGAGCGCCAGCAGCGCCGTTCCGATCCCGACCATCGTGTCGAAGGCGAGGTGGAGCAGGGTGTTGGCAGGCGGCCGTTCGTCGGCCGGGATCTGCTTCAGGCCGGTGACTTCGGTATCGGCGCTGAAGCCGACGAGGAAGGAGTCGAGGTCGGGGATCGGGATCGCGAACTTGACCCCGTTGGCGGTGCAGATGCCGCCGACGTACTCGGTCTGGTGGGTGCCGGTTTCCTGGATGCACTCCATGCCGGCGAACTTGGCCGGCTGGTGGTCGGCGACGGCGCGGGCCGCGGTGTCGCCGACGAAGAGCTGGATCGGGGTCGCGATCAGCCCGATGGTGAGTGGGATCAGGAGGCCGAGCCTGTGCAGGCGGTCGCGCCGGCCCTTCAGCATCCCGACCGCGTAGATCGAGGCGACGAGGAAGCCGACGACCATGTAGGCGGCGAGGATCATGTGCGGCACCTCGTAGCCCATCGCGGCGTTGGTAAGGACCTTCCAGGGGTCGGTGTCGACGACCTTTCCAGCGGCGTCGAGGGTGAACCCCTGCGGCTGGTTCATCCAGGCGTTGGCGGCTACGACCGAGAAGGCGCCGCCGATCCCGGTCACGACCATCGGCACCCCGGACCAGAAGTGGGCCCAGCCCGAGAGCCGTTTCCAGCCGTAGATGTAGATCGCGAGGAAGATCGCCTCGAGGAAGAAGAAGATCCCCTCGATCGCGAAGGCGATCCCGAAGGCGGCGCCGAAGCGGTCCATGAAGTTCGGCCACAGCAGCCCGAACTCGAAGCTGAGCACGGTGCCGGTGACGGCGCCGACGGCAAAGGTCACGGCCATCGCTTTCGACCAGCGCCGGGCCAGCTCCATCGCGTCGTCATCGCCTTTTTTGAGGGCGATGTAGTTGGCGACCAGGATCGTCGCCGGCAGCGCCACGCCGAGGCAGGAGAGGACGATGTGGAAGCCGAGGGTGAACGCCATCTGCTCCCGCGCCGCAAGCAGATTGGAGGCTGACGCGGCCAGCGGGAGCGCGTCGAGCGAAAGCATCAGGGCGGGACTTTATTCCCCTCGGCGGGTGTTGCGGTAGCGCCGGATCAGGGCGTTGGTCGAGCTGTCGTGGCCGAGCTTCGGCTCCTGGTCGGCCTCGAGCTCGGGGATGATCGCCTGGGCCAGCACCTTGCCGAGCTCGACCCCCCACTGGTCGAAGGAGTCGATCCCCCAGACCGCGCCCTGGGTGAAGACGCTGTGCTCGTAGAGGGCGACGAGCTTGCCCAGCGTCGCCGGGTCGAGGCGCTCGGCGAGGATCGTGCTCGAGGGCCGGTTGCCCTCCATCACCCGGTGCGGGACGACCGCCTCCGGGGTCCCCTCCTCGCGCACCTGCTCCGGCGTTTTGCCGAAGGCGAGCGCCTGCGGCTGGGCGAAGACGTTCGACATCAGGATGTCGTGATGGCGGCCGAGCTCGTTGTTGGAGTGGGCGAAGCCGATGAAGTCGCAGGGGATCAGCCGCGTCCCCTGGTGGATCAGCTGGTAGAAGCTGTGCTGGCCGTTGGTCCCCGGCTCCCCCCAGTAGATCTGGCCGGTGTCGTAGTCGACCTGGGCTCCATCCAACGTAACGTGCTTGCCGTTCGACTCCATCGTCAGCTGCTGCAGGTAGGCGGGGAAGCGGTGCAGGTACTGGTCGTAGGGGAGGACGGCGCTGGTCTGGGCGCCGAAGAAGCCGCCGTACCAGACCGCCAGCAGGCCCATCAGCATCGGCAGGTTGGCGGCGGCCGGCGTTTCGCGGAAGTGCTCGTCGACAGCGTGGAAGCCGGCCAGCATCTCGGCGAAGCGGGCGGGGCCGATCGCCAGCATCGTCGAGAGCCCGATCGCCGAATCCATCGAGTAGCGGCCGCCGACCCACTCCCAGAAGCCGAACATGTTGTCGGTGTCGATCCCGAACTCGGAGACGCCCTCGGCGTTGGTCGAGACGGCGACGAAGTGCTTGGCGACGGCGGCCTCGTCGCCGCCGAGCCCGGCCAGCGACCACTCGCGGGCCGAGTGCGCGTTGGTCATCGTCTCCAGCGTCGTGAAGGTCTTCGAGGAGATGATGAACAGCGTCTCCTCGGGGTCGAGGTCGCGGGTTTTCTCGGCGAAGTCGGTGCCGTCGACGTTGGAGACGAAGCGGAAGGTCAGCTCACGCTTCGAGTAGTGGCGGAGCGCCTCGTAAGCCATCACCGGGCCGAGGTCGGAGCCGCCGATGCCGATGTTGACGACGCTGCGGATCGGCTTGCCGGTGTGGCCGCGCCACTCGCCGCCGCGCACCTGCTCGGCGAAGGCGCTCATCCGGTCGAGCGTCTCGTGGACCTCCTTGACGACGTCGACGCCGTCGACGACCAGCGAGCGCTGACGCGGCATCCGCAGCGCCACGTGGAGGACGGCGCGGTCCTCGGAGACGTTGATGTGCTCGCCGGCGAACATCGCTTCGCGGCGCTCCTCGACCCGGCGCTGGCGGGCGAGCTCGCCGAGCAGCATCACCGTCTCGTCGGTGATCCGGTTCTTCGAGAAGTCGAGGTAGAGGCCGGCGCCCTCGGCGACCAGCCGCTCGCCGCGCTGCGGGTCGGCAGCGAAAAGGTCGCGCAGGTGCTGGCCCTGGATGCCCTGGTAGTGCGCCTCGAGGTCCGACCAGGCCGGCAGCTGCTTCAGCTCCGGCCCGTCGGGGCTCATCAGCCGGCAGCGACCCCGCGCTGGGAGGCGATTGAGCCGAGCAGCTCTTCCCAGGACTTGTTGAAGCTCTGCTTGCCCTCCTCCTGGAGGCGGGCGGCGAGCGCGGTGACGTCGATGCCGGCGTCGGCGAACTCCTTCAGGACGAGCTCGCAGTTGCCGCCGTCGGCCGGAACGAGATCGCCGACGTTGCCGTGGTCGGCGAAGGCGTGGAGGGTGTTCTCCGGCATCGTGTTGACCGTGAACGGCGAGGCGAAGGCCTCGATGTAGAGGGTGTCGGAGGCGTTCGGGTCCTTGGTCCCGGTGCTCGCCCAGAGCAGCCGCTGGGCGCGGGCGCCCTCGTTCTGCAGGCGGCGGAAGCGGTCGGAGGCGAGCAGCTCGTTGTAAGCGCGGTAGGCGCGGCCGCCGATCGCGATGCCGAGCCGGTTGTGGAGGTCGTCAGCGACCTCCTCGGCGACGGCGACGTCCCAGCGGCTCATGAAGATCGAGGCGACCGAGGCGACGGCCGGGTTGAGGCCGGCGTCGATCCGCCGTTCGATCCCCTTCATGTAGGCGTCGGCGGCGGCGAGGTACTGCTCGTGGTCGAACAGCAGGGTGACGTTGATTGGGATGCCGGCGAAGATCGACTCCTCGATCGCGGTCAGCCCGGCCTTGGTGCCGGGGATCTTGATGTAGAGGTTGTCGCGTTCGCCCTTGGCGTGGAGGGCGGCGGCCTCCTCGATCGTCGCCTGCGCGTCGTCGGCGATCAGCGGCGAGACCTCGAGCGAGCAGAAGCCGTCGACTCCGTCGGTGCGCTCGTGGACCGACGCGAAGAGGTCGGTCGCATCGCGCAGATCGGTCACCGCGAGCTCGAAGAAGATCCGCTCGTCGGCGTTGACGCCGACGCCCTCGCCGGCGTCGGCGGCGTCCGCCACCTCGGCGATCTGGTCGTCGTAGGTGTCGCTGCCGGAGATCGCCTTGTCGAAGATCGACGGGTTCGAGGTCAGGCCGGTGACCGAGAGCTCGTCGATGTAGCCCTTCAGCGTCCCGTCGCCGAGCATCGTCCGGGTGATGTTGTCGAGCCAGAGGCTCTGTCCGATCTCGTGCAGTTTCGCGGTGGCCTTCATCCGAGTGCCTCCTTCGCTTTCGCGGCAATCTTGTCGGGGGTGAACCCGAACTCCTCCTCGACGTCCTTGAACGGCGCCGACTGGCCGAACGTGGTCATCCCGAGGATGACACCATCGCTGCCCACGTAGCGCTCCCAACCGAGCGTCGAGGCCTCCTCCACGGCTACCCGCAGCGGGCCGGCGGGAAGCACCTCGTCGCGGTAGGCCTGGTCCTGGCGGTCGAACAGCTCCCAGCAGGGGAGGCTGACGACCCGCGAGGCGACGCCTTCGCCAGCGAGGATCTCGTGGGCGCCGACCGCGAGCGAGACCTCGCTGCCGGTGGCGACGAAGACGATCTGCGGGTCCTCGGCGTCGGCGAGCACGTAGCCGCCCTTCTGGACGCCGGCCGCCGGGGCATATTTCGAGCGGTCGAGGACCGGCACGTTCTGGCGGGTGAGGACCAGCGCGACCGGGTCGTGGGTGCGATCGATCGCCAGCTTCCAGGCCTCGACGACCTCGTTGGCGTCGGCGGGCCGGATCACGTCGAGGTGCGGGACCGCGCGCAGCGAGGCCAGCTGCTCGATCGGCTGGTGGGTCGGGCCATCCTCGCCGAGCCCGATCGAGTCGTGGGTGAAGAGGTGGATCACCGGCAGCTCCATGATCGCCGAGAGGCGGATCCCGGGGCGGGCGTAATCGGAGAAGGTGAGGTAGGTCGACCACAGCGGCCGCAACTTGCTCAGCGACATCCCGTTGCAGGCGGTGACGGCGGCGTGTTCGCGGATCCCGTAGTGGATCTGGCGGCCGCCGAAGGTCTCGGGCTCGAAGTTCTCCATCCCGTCGAAGGTGAGCCGGACCGAGGTCGAGTCGGTGAGGTCGGCGGAGCCGGCGATCAGCCAGGGCAGCTTCTCGCCGATCGCGTTCTGCACCTTGTTCGAGGCCTTGCGGGTGGCGAGGCCCTTCTCTTCGTCGGCCTCGAAGGAGGGGATCGCCTCGTCCCAGCCGTCGGGCAGGGCGCGGCGCTGCATCTGCTCGACGGTCTCGGCGTGCGGCGAGCCGGCGAGCTTCGCGCGCCAGGCCGAGCTTTCCTCGGCCCCGCGCACCCCGATCACTTCTTGAAAACGCTCGCGCACCCCGTCGGGGACGAGGAACTGCGCGTCCTCGGGCCAGCCATAAGCCTTCTTCGTGAGCTTGACCTCCTCCTCGCCGAGCGGTTCGCCGTGGGCGGCCTCGGTGTCCTGCTTGTTCGGCGAGCCCCAGCCGATGTGGCTGTCGACGACGATCAGCGTCGGCCGGCCGGTCTCCGCCTTGAACTCGTCGAGCGCCCGCGCCAGCAGCCCGGCGTCGTTGGCGTCGCCGACCCGCAGCACGTTCCAGCCGTAGCCCTCGAAGCGGCTGAGCACGTCGTCGCCGTAGGCGAGCGAGGTCGAGCCGTCGATCGTGATGTGGTTGTTGTCGTACAGCCAGCAGAGGTTGTCGAGCTTCAGGTGGCCGGCGAGCGAGGCCGACTCGTGCGAGACGCCCTCCATCAGGCAGCCGTCGCCGGCCAGGGCGTAGACGTTGAAGTCGAAGAGATCGGCGCCGAACTGCTCGCCCTGCCACTTCGAGGCGATCGCCATCCCGACCGAGGTCGCGATCCCCTGGCCGAGCGGGCCGGTGGTGGTCTCGACGCCGGAGGTCCAGCGGTACTCCGGATGGCCGGGCGTACGCGAGTGAAGCTGGCGGAAACTTTCAATCTCCTCGAGACTGCAGGCCGGCTCGTCGAGGACGTTGTAGTCGGCGTCGACGCGCTTGACGCCGGTTAGGAAGAGCATCGAGTAGAGCAGCATCGAGGCGTGCCCGGCAGAGAGCACGAAGCGGTCGCGGTTCGGCCAGATCGGATCGGCCGGGTCGAAGCGCAGGTGGTTCTGCCAGAGCTCGTAGGCGACCGGGGCCATCGACATCGGCGTTCCCGGGTGCCCCGAGTTTGCCTTCTCGACGGCGTCGATCGAGAGCGTGCGGATCGTGTTGATTGCGAGCTGGTCGATGTCCTGGGTCATCGGCGGATCGGATCCTAGTCAGGGCTCGACGCGGGTGACGGTTCCATCACCGTTGTTAGCTACCCAAACTGCGGTCTTGCCTACCGCGACCGCCCCCGGTTCGGGGCCCACCTCGACCGGCGGGCCCTCGCGTTCGCCGCTCTCGAGCGAGATCCGGGCGAGCGCGTCCTCGCCGGTCAGCGCCACCCAGACGAGCTTCGGGCCGGCGTCGATCCCGCCGGGCTGATCGCCGACTTCGACCGGCGCGCCGACCACCGTGCGGGTCTGCAGATCGACCGTAGTGACCGTGCCCGAGCCGCTGTTGGCGGTCCAGACGCGGCCGCCGGCGACCGTCACCCCGGCCGGGTTGGCGCCGACGATCGTCGCCCCGCTGGTCAGCGCCGTGCTCTCGTCGACGCGGCGGATGCGGTTGGTGTTGGCAATCGCGACCCAGAGCCCGCCGCCGCCGGTGGCGAGCCGCAGCGGCGCTTCGCGCGGCTCGATCCCGCGTTTGAAGACCCGGCCGCCCTTGGCGTTGACGGCGGTAATCCCGCTGCCGTCGAGGTCGGCGACCCAGACCCGGTAGCCGCCGTAGGCGACCGCGCCTGGATGGCCGCCGACCTCGATCCGCTGCGAGACGGCGCCGGTGGCGGGGTCGACCCGCAGCAGCTCGCCGAGCGGCGGGTCGGTGACCCAGACCGAGCCTTCGCCGACGGCGACGCCGGCGATCCCGGCGCCGAGCTCAATCGGCTTGCCGACCACGGCACCGCTTTCGGGATCGAGCCGGGTCAGGGTGCCGTCGGGCTCGCTGGTCACCCAGATCGCGTCGGCCGAAGTGGCGATCCGCAGCGGCGGCCGGCCGACCGCGATCGGCTGCGAGACGTCGATCCCACCCCCATCGCCGAGGAGGGCGACGATCAGCACCGCCATCACCGCGACGAGCGCGAGCGCCGCCACGACCCACCAGGCCTTGAGGTTGCGTTTCGACCCGGATAGCGGGTCGAAAGGCAACCTCGGCGAGTGGGGGCTGAGGGGTTCGGTCGGGCGCTCGGAGTCGGTGGCGGAGAGGACGGCCGTTGCGGCCAGCCCCGCGTCCTCGCGGGCGCGAGCGGCGGCGATCAGGGCGCCGGCGCTCGGGTAGCGGTCGTCGGGGTCCTTGGCGACCGCGCGCTCGATCGTCTCGTCGAGCCCTTCCGGCATTTCCGGCTCGGTATCGGATTCCTTGCGGGCGAAGGGCGGGATCCCGGTCAGCGCCTCATAGAGGACACAGCCGAGCGAGTAGACGTCGGCGGCGGGGCCGACCGAGCCGCCGCGCCACTGCTCGGGCGACATGTACTCGGCGGTGCCGACCACCGAGGCGCCGCTCCCTCCCCCGTCCTCCTCGAGCGCCTTCGCCAGGCCGAAGTCGGAGAGGAAGGCGCGGTCGGCTTCGACGAGGACGTTGTGGGGCTTGACGTCGCGGTGGACGATGCCGGCGGCGTGGGCGGCGTCGAGCGCTTCCCCGACCTGGCCGAGCAGGGCGATCGCCCGGGCCGGCTCCAGCGGCCCCTCGCGGTCGATCAGCCGCCGCAGGTCGCCGCCGGCGACGAAGCGCATCGCGACGATCAGCTCGCCGTCGACCTCGCGCGAGTCGTAGACCGGGACCACCGCCGGGTGGTCGAGGCGAGCGGCGAGCCGCGACTCGCGCAGGAAGCGCTCCCGAAACCCCTCGCGGTCGGCGAGCTCGCGGGCGATCACCTTCAGCGCCACCTGCCGTTCGAGCCCGAGGTGGGTGGCGCGGTAGACGACCCCCATGCCGCCGCGGGCGATGAGGGCATCAATTCTGTAGCCGGCGATCTCGGTGCCGATCGCGAAGCGGTCCTCCGTCACCCGGCTCTTATACCGGCGGCCCCCGACCGCAGCGCGCCCCGGGCGGAGGACCCGGGGCGCGCGTTGGACTGGGCTCGGGGAGCCGGGGACTACGGCTGCCAGGCGATTACTGGTCCCAACTGAGCACCATCTTCGGTTTCGAACGAGTCGGCGAGCTCGGTCCGGCGGCCGTTGGCGACGTTGATCGCCATCAGCTGCTTGCTTTCTTCGACCGTGATGAAGGCCGCCACCAGCTTGCCGTCGGGCGAGAAGACCGAGTTGGTCTTCGAGCCGTCGGGAAGCTGGGTCAGCTTGCGGGCCTTGCCCGGGCCGATGTGCTTGAACCAGAGGCCCTGGTCGCGGCGGAAGAGGACCGTGTGGCCGCCGGCGGAGACGTCTTCCACGTAGGCCGAGCCGACCCCGGCGACCAGCGGTTTCACCCGGGCGCCGTTGCGCTTCATCGTGTAGACGTCGGCGTAGGCGGCCGCCGTGTCGCTGCTGTCACCGCGGCTGTAGAGGATGCCGCCGGCGAAGTAGCGCGGCGCGAACTCGTCGATGCCGGGGGTCACGGTCAGCCGCGCCAGGCCGCTGCCGTTGGGCCGCACCGAGTAGAGGTCGTCGTTGACCGCGTCGGCCGAGTCGGCGGTGCCGCGGACGAAGACGATCGCCTTGCCGTCGGGCGAGAAGCGCGCTTCGTGGTCGTCGTTGGCACCGGTGGTGAGGGCGCGGACGCCGCCGCCGTGGGCGCCGACGGTGTAGAGGTCGGCGGCCGCGTCGGCGCTCGCCCGCCTCTCGAACAGCACGTACCTGCCGTTGGGCGAAAGCCGCGGCGCCGAGTCGATCTCCGGGCCGCTGGTCAACTGGCGCTGGCCGGAGCCGTCCGGGCGGATCGAGAAGAGGTCGCCTTCGCGGGCGTAGGCAATCGTGCGCCCGTCGGCGGAGAAGCTCGGTTCGACGTCGGCGGGGTCTTCGGTCAGCTGGTTGGTGTGGCCGTCGCGGATCGCGAAGAGACCGCCTTTGAGGGTTTCTTCTTTGCCGCTGCCGGTGCTCCAGGCCTGCGAGAAGACGACCGCGTGAGGGCGTGCCTTGGCCGTTGCCGACGCCGGCACGGCGAGGGCGAGGAGGCTGAGGACAACGGTGAGGATGGTGGTCTTGCGGGACATGGTTGCTCCTTTCCGAGCGATCGATTCCATGTCCCGATGTTCGGACCGGCAGCCGTGCCCGCCAACGCCACCCCCGCCCCCTACCGAGCCACGTCTGGCCCGCTCCGGGCCAGAGGTGAGAACGCACTTTCCATCGCCGCCTCGCTGAGAACGCAGTTCTTCCCGCTATGCGAGCCAAAGTGCGTTCTCAGCCGAGGGTGAGCGGAAGTGCGTTTTCAGCGGGGGCGGTCGAGGCCGAGCTCGATCACCCGGGCGGCGATCTGGCGGGGGCGGTCGCGTCCCGCCTCGCCGCCGATCTCGAGCTTGGCGGCGAGCGCGTCGAGGCGGCGCTGGGCGGTGCGCTCGGAGACGTGCAGGCTGGCGGCGATCTCGGCCCGGGTCGCGGGCCGGCCGGCGAAGGCGCCCTCGCTGCGGTACGGCGCTACCAGCGCCGCCGCCGTCGCCCGCTCCTCCTCGTTCAGCGCCACCGAGGGCTCGCTGGTGGCGACGGTGGCGCCGACCGGGGTGATGCCGCCGGTCCTCACTTCGAGCCGGTAGGTGCCGACGATCAGCGTGTCGCCGTCGCGCAGCCGCCGCGGCCGGTCGAGCGGCTCGCCGTTGAGGGCGGTGCCGTTGCGGCTGTCGAGGTCGGTCGCCATCAGCACCTCGCCGCGGCTCTCGATCTCGAGGTGGTTCCAGGAGACCGCCTCGTCCTCGAGCTGGACGTCGGCCTCGGGCGAGCGGCCGAACACGGTCCGCTCGCCGCGCAGGGCGACGGAATGGGGCGCTTCGCCGCTGCCGGAGATCCAGATGCGCGCGTCCATGCGCCCCGATATCGGGGTCTAGTAGCGGTAGTGGTCCGGCTTGTACGGCCCGTCGACGGGCACGCCCAGGTACTGCGACTGCTCCGCCGTCAGCTCGGTCAGCTCGACCCCGAGCGCGGCGAGGTGCAGGCGCGCCACTTTCTCGTCGAGGTGCTTGGGCAGCGTGTAGACCTGTTTCGCCGCGAACCCCTCGGGCTGGCCGAAGAGCTCGATCTGGGCGATCACCTGGTTGGTGAACGAGTTCGACATCACGAAGCTCGGGTGCCCGGTCGCGTTGCCGAGATTGAGCAGCCGGCCCTCGGAGAGGACGATGATCGAGTGGCCGTCGGGAAAGCGCCACTCGTCGACCTGCGGCTTGATGTTGTTGCGGACCGCGTCGGACTCTTCCAGCGCCGCCATCTCGATCTCGTTGTCGAAGTGGCCGATGTTGCCGACGATCGCGTTGTGCTTCATCTGCGCCATGTGGCCGGCGGTGATGATGTCCTTGTTGCCGGTCGCGGTGACGAAGATGTCGGCCGTCGAGACGACTTCATCGAGCCGCCGCACCTCGTAGCCCTCCATCGCCGCCTGCAGGGCGCAGATCGGGTCGATCTCGGTGACGATCACCCGGGCGCCCTGACCGCGGAGGCTGGAGGCGCAGCCCTTGCCGACATCACCGTAGCCGCAGACGACGGCGACCTTGCCGCCGATCATCACGTCGGTGCCGCGGTTGATCCCGTCGACCAGCGAGTGGCGGCAGCCGTAGAGGTTGTCGAACTTCGACTTGGTCACCGAGTCGTTGACGTTGATCGCCGGGAACAGCAGCTCGCCGGCCTCGGCCAGCTGGTAGAGCCGGTGCACGCCGGTCGTCGTCTCCTCGGTCACGCCCTGGATGCCGGCGGCGATGTTGGTCCAGCGCTGCGGGTCCTCGCCGAACGAGCGCTGCAGGGTCTCGAGCACGATCCGGAACTCCTCCGACTCCGCCGTGGCGGGGTCGGGGACCGCGCCGGCGCGCTCGAACTCGACGCCCTTGTGGACAAGCAGGGTGGCGTCGCCGCCGTCGTCGAGGATCATGTTCGGGCCCTCGCCGTCAGGCCAGCGCAGCGCCTGCTCGGTGCACCACCAGTACTCCTCCAGGGTCTCGCCTTCCCAGGCGTAGACCGGGATCCCGGCGGCGGCGATCGCCGCCGCGGCGTGGTCCTGGGTCGAGAAGATGTTGCAGCTCGCCCAGCGCACGTCGGCGCCGAGCGCGACCAGGGTCTCGATCAGCACCGCGGTCTGCACCGTCATGTGCAGGGAGCCGGTGATGCGAGCGCCTTTCAGCGGCTGTTTGGCCCCGAACTCCTCGCGCGTCTGCATCAAGCCGGGCATCTCCACCTCGGCGAGCGCGATCTCCTTGCGCCCGAAATCGGCGAGGCCGATATCGGCGACCTTGTAGTCCTGGGTTGCGGTGCCGCTGGTCATCTGAGTCCGTTTTCTCCTGGTTGTCTTCTCTCGTGGTGGGGTGTTCTGAATCCCCCGCCACCCGCGCGTGCTCGAACCAGTATGGCCGAATAAAGTTCCCTCCGTGACTGGGGCGGACGACGAGAAGCGAATCGCGGCGGAAGCGGCGGCGGAGCTGGTCGAGAACGGGATGACGGTCGGCCTCGGGACGGGCTCGACGGTCGCCCACCTGCTGCCGGCGATCGCCCGTCGCGGACTGACCGGGATACGTTGCGTCGCGACCTCGGTCGCGACCGCCGACCAGGCGCGCGAGCTGGGCATCCCGGTCGAGGAGTTCAACGCGCTGGAGCGGCTCGAGATCGCGATCGACGGCACCGACGAGGTCACCCCGGACGGCTGGCTGATCAAGGGCGGCGGGGCCGCCCACCTGCGCGAGAAGATCGTCGCCGCGGCGGCCGAGCGCTTCGTCGTCATCGCCGACTCGAGCAAGCCGGTCGCTGCCCTGCGCGGGCCGGTGCCGCTGGAGCTGTTCGCCTTCGGGATCGCCTCGACCCTGGCCCGGCTCGGCGCCGAGGTCGAGCTGCGCGACGTCCCCCCCAGCCCCGACGGCGGCCTGATCGCCGACTACCGCGGCCCGATCGGCGACCCCGGCGATCTCGCCGCCCGCTTCGACGCCGACGCCGGCGTCGCCGGGCACGGGCTGTTTCCGCCGGCGATGGTCAGCGAGGTGCTGATCGGGCGCGGCGACGTCGTCGAACGACCCGCGATCCGCGCCTAACTCCGCACCCAAAGGGGGAGAGTCAACCCCCTGGCGACTTTGTACGTCCTATGGCCCGTACAAAGTCGCCAACGAGCAACGAGGGGCGCCCGAGGGGCGCAGAGGCCTGGGCGCTTGCGCGACGCCAACACGGAGTGGTCTCGCGCCCCCAGTTGCTGGCGCTTGGATTCACCCGCGACGCGATCGAGCACCGGTTGGGAAGTGGCCGTCTGCATCCCATTTACCGTGGCGTCTACGCCGTAGGACGCGCCGATCTCGCCGAGAAGGGGCGGTGGAGGGCAGCCGTATTGGCCTGCGGGGACGCGGCGTTCCTATCCCACCGAAGCGCAGCGGCGCTCTACGGGGTCGGCAAGGAGCGCAGCGGTGTCATCGAAATCAGCGTCAGGCGACGCATCGGACGCCGCCACCACGGCATCGCAGTCCGCCGCCGACTCTCCCTACCCAGCAATGACGTCGGCACTCTGCACCGCATCCCGGTCACCTCCCCCGTCCGCACCCTGCTCGACTATGCGACGCTCGAACCGCCGAACCGCGTTGAGCGGGCGGTCAACGAGGCAGACAAGGGCGACGTGATCGACCCCGACGCCCTGCGCAAGGCGCTCGACGTCTATGCGGGACAACCCGGCGTCAAGAAGCTGCGAGCGGTCCTCGACAAGCACACCTTCCGCCTCTCCGACCAGGAACTGGAACTCCTCTTCCGCCCGCTCGCCGCGCAGGCCGGGATTCCCGTCGAGCTGACCAAAGTCCGCCTCAACAAATTCGAGGTCGACTTCTTCTGGCCCTCTCTGGGCCTTGTCGTCGAGACCGACGGCTGGCGCTACCACCGCACCCCCTCGGCCCAGTCCCGCGACGCCCTGCGCTTCCAGCTCCACACCGCCTCCGGCCTCACCCCGATCCGCTTCTCCCATTGGCAGGTCAAGCACGAGCCCGAGCACGTGCGCACGATCTTGAGAGGGACGGCGGCGCGCCTCCAGTCCGGCCGTCCTGCACCCACACCCAGCAGGTAGGGCTGCAGGACGGCCGGACTGGAGATAGATTGACCGCCATGGGAACCGAGCTGCTGACCGCACAGGACGCCGACTGGGACGCCTCGCGCGGGGCGTTCAACGCCCGTATCGACCAGCAGCCGGCGGCGATCGCGCTGCCGCGGAGCGCCGAGGACGTCGCCGCCGCGGTCCGTGCCGCAGCGGCCGACGGCAAGCGGGTCAGCGCCCAGCGGACCGGGCACGCGGCGGCCGCGCTGAACCCCTTGCCGGACACGGTGCTGGTCCGCACCGCTGGCCTCTCCGGGGTCGAGATCGACAGCGACCGCCGCAGCGCCCGGGTCGGCGCCGGCACGCTCTGGGGAGAAGCGGTGCCGCCGGCCTCCGAGCGCGGCCTGGCCGCGCTGCACGGCTCGACGCCGACCGTCTGCGTCGCCGGCTACACCCTCGGCGGCGGCGTCAGCTTCTACGGCCGCAAGCATGGCCTCGCCTGCAATCGGGTGACGGCGATCGAGCTGGTCGGGGCCGACGGCGAGCAGCTGCGGGTCGACGCCGGGAACGAGCCCGATCTCTTCTGGGCGCTGCGCGGCGGCGGCGGCGGGAACTTCGGCGTCGTAACCGCGCTCGAGTTCGACCTGCTGCCGCTGGCGGAGGTCTACGCCGGGGTCCTCTTCTTCCCCGCCGAGCGGGCCGCCGAGGTGCTGCACGCCTGGCGCGAGTGGATCGCCGGCGTGCCCGAGGAGACGACCTCGGTCGGCCGGCTGCTGAACTTCCCGCCGATCCCGGAGATCCCCGAGCCCTTCCGCGGCCAGTCGTTCGTCGCGGTCGAGGTGATCCACTGCGGCGAGGTCGCCGCCGGCGAGGAGCTGGTGGCGCCGCTGCGCGCGCTCGGGCCGGCGATGGACACGATCGCCGCCGTGCCACCGGCCGGGATCGTGGACCTGCACATGGACCCGCCGGAGCCCTCGCCCTGGGCCAGCGCCACGGCGATGCTCGGCGAGCTTCAGGCAACGGCGGTCGACGCTCTGCTGGAGGCGGTCGGGCCGGGCTCCGGCTCGCAGCTCGTCTCGGTCGAGCTGCGCCACTGCGGCGGCGCCCTCTCGCGGGAGCCGGAGGGCGCGGGCGCCCTCGCGGCGCTGCCGGGCGAAATCCTCGCCTTCGGCGTCGGCATCGTGCCCGTGCCGGAGGCGATGGCGCCGACCGAGGCCTGGCTGGGTGCGCTGAGCGCGGCGCTGGCGCCGCACGCGTCCGGCAACTACCTCAACTTCTGCGACAGCCGGGTGGACCCGCTGACCGCCTTCCCGCCGGAGACCGTGACGCGCCTGCTCGAGGTCAAGCAGCGCTACGACCCCGAGAACCTGTTTTACGCCAACCACCCGATCGCAGGCTGACACCCGGCGATCGAGGCTCCCAACCAGGAGGGACGAGATGGCAAAGGTGCTTTGTGTGCTCTACGACGACCCGGTGGACGGCTTCCCGTCTGCCTACGCCCGCGACGACGTCCCGGTGCTCGAGCGCTACCCCGACGGGCAGACGACGCCGACGCCGGAGACGATCGACTTCATCCCGGGCGAGCTGCTCGGCTCGGTCTCCGGCGAGCTCGGGCTGCGCCCGTTCCTGGAGGCGGCCGGGCACGAGCTGGTCGTCACTTCCGACAAGGACGGCGAGGACTCGGAGTTCGAGCGCCACCTGGTCGACGCCGAGGTCGTCATCTCCCAGCCGTTCTGGCCCGCCTACCTGACCGCCGAGCGGATCGCCAAGGCGCCGAACCTGAAGCTGGCGCTGACCGCCGGGATCGGCTCCGACCACGTCGACCTGCAGGCGGCGATGGACGCCGGCATCACCGTCGCCGAGGTCACTTACAGCAACTCGATCAGCGTCGCCGAGCACGTGGTGATGATGATCCTCGGGCTGGTCCGCAACTACATCCCCAGCCACCAGACGGTCGTCGACGGCGGCTGGAACATCGCCGACTGCGTCGCCCGCTCCTACGATGTCGAGGGGATGCAGGTCGGCACGGTGGCCGCCGGGCGGATCGGGACCGCGGTGCTGCGGCGGATGGCGCCGTTCGACGTCGGCCTCCACTACATGGACCGCAACCCGCTGCCGGCCGAGGTCGAGGCCGAGCTGGGCGCGACCCACCACGAGACGGTCGAGTCGCTGGTCGGGGCCTGCGACGTGGTGACGATCAACTGCCCGCTGCACCCGGAGACCGAAGGGCTCTTCGACGAGGCGATGATCGCGAAGATGAAGCGCGGCGCCTACCTGATCAACACCGCCCGCGGCAAGATCTGCGACCGCGACGCGGTCGCACGGGCGCTTGAGTCCGGGCAGCTGGCCGGCTACGCCGGCGACGTCTGGTTCCCACAGCCGGCGCCGCAGGACCACCCCTGGCGGACGATGCCGCACCACGGGATGACCCCGCACATCTCCGGCTCCTCGCTTTCGGCCCAGGCGCGCTACGCGGCCGGGACGCGGGAGATCCTTGAGAACCACTTCGCCGGCCGTCCCCAGCGCGAGGAATACCTGATCGTCGACGGCGGCCACCTGGCCGGCACCGGCGCCCACTCCTACAGCGAGGGCAACACCACCGGCGGCAGCGAGGAAGCGGCGCGGTTCAAGAGCTGAGGGGTTGTGGTTGAGGTTCGTCGCGGATAGCGCGACGAACCTCAACCACGCCTGCTAGGTCGAGGGGGCGGCGGCGCCGATCGCGTGGAAGCCGCCGTCGACGTGGACGATCTCACCGGCGATCGCGCGGGCCAGATCGGAGAGCAGGAAGAGGACGGCGTCGGCGACCGGCGCCGGGTCGTCGACCTCCCAGCCGAGCGGCGCCCGCTCGCCCCAGGCGGATTCGAGCTCGGAGAAGCCGGGGACTCCGGAGGCCGCGGCCGTCCGGATCGGGCCGGCCGAAATCAGGTTGACGCGGACCCCGCGCGGGCCGAGGTCGCGGGCGAGATAGCGGCTGACCGACTCCAGCGCCGCCTTCGAGACCCCCATCCAGTCATATGAGGGCCAGGCGACGGAGGCGTCGAAGTCGAGGCCGACGAGGCTGCCGCCCGTCGGCGTCGCCCCGTTCCCGCTGCTGCGCTCGATCAGCGGCGCCAGCGCCTCGGCGAGCGCCTTGAACGAGTAGGCGGAGGTCTCGAAGGCGGCGGCGGCGCTGGCCCGCGGGGCGGCCAGGAACTCGCCGCCGAGGGCGTCGGCGGGGGCGAAGGCGATCGCGTGGACGGCGCCGTCGACCCTCCCCCAGCGCTCCGACAGCTCGGCCCGTAGCGCCAGCAGATCCTCGTCGCGGTTGACGTTGAGCTCGAGCACGTCGGGGACCGGGTCGAGCCGCTGCGCGGTGCGTTCGGTCATCCGCTTGACCCGGCCGAAGCTGGTCAGCAGCACCTCGGCGCCCTGCCGCTGGGCGCGCCCGGCGATCGAGAAGGCGATGCTCTGGCGGTTGACGACCCCAGTGACGAGCAGCCGCTTGCCCTCAAGGATCACAGATAGACCTGTTCGCGGGTTTCCGCCGCGGGCTCTGGCGCCGGCTCGGGGTCGCGGCGCCAGACGACCCGCACCTTGGCCAGCGCCGCCGTCTCGCCGCGCTGGTTGACGATCTTCCAGCTGAAGACGACCAGCCCGGTCGCCTCGTCGAGCTCCAGCTTCGACTCGAGCTCGCCCTCGACGTGGATCGTGTCGCCGATCCGCACCGGCCGCTTGAAGGCGATCCGCTCGAAGCCGCGCAGCGCCATCACGTAGGCCGGGCCGAGCGGGACGAGGCCGACGCAGTAGGAGAGCAGCAGCATGCCGTGGGCGATGCGGCCGTTGAACTCGCTTGCCGCCGCCCACTCGACGTCGGTGTGGACCGGGTGGAAGTCCCCGGTCAGGGCGGCGAAGCTGACGAGGTCGGTCTCGGTGATCGTCCGCCCCCGGGTCTGGAAGCGGCCGCCGACCTCGAGCGAGTCGAAGTCGCTGCTGAGATTGTCGCCACTCATCGAGTACCTCCTTGGAAGTAGTTCTGGAAGTCGCCCTGGATCCCGAAGTGGGCGCTGAGCGAGAGCGAGATCTCCGCCGTCGCCCGTTCGTGGCCGAGCGCGGAGGGATGGAGACCGTCGGCCGAGAAGTTGGCGCGGTCGGTGAGGCCGGGGTGGCCGACGACGTCGAGACAGGGGACGTGATGGCGGGCGGCAACCGAGCGGGTGATCGAGTTGAGGTCGGCGAGCGCTTTCACCAGGCGCGCCCTGGTCCGCGGCCGCAGTTCCATGAAGTGCCAGCTCTCGGGCGCGGTCGCGGTCAGGATCGCGGCGCTGGGGCCGATGCTCTCGCGCAGTCGTTCGAGGATCTCGGAGAAGCGCTGTTCGTAGCCGGCGACGTCGGGGCGCGATGTCAGCAGGACGTCGTTGGCGCCGCAGATCACCGTCACCAGGTCGGGCTGCAGGGCGAGCGCCTCCGGCAGCTGCTCGAGCACCTCGGCGCTGGAGGCGCCGTCGACGGCGAGGTTGCGATAGACGAGGTCGGGGTTGACGGCGCGCAGGCCGGCGGCGAGGCGGTCGGCCCAGCGCTCGGCCTCGATCGACTCGCGGCCGGCGGTGAAGCTGTCGCCGAGCGCGACGTAGGCGGAGACGACGCGCCCGCGCGGCGGCGAGGCGCGTTTGTTCGGATATGCCGAACAAAGGTGACCCGCGGCAACGCTCATCGTCCCCCCAGCGAGCGCATTGCCCAGGCCAGCCGGTCGCGGCTGACCGAGGGGTCGATCACCTCGTCGACCCAGCCGCTGGCGGCTGCTGCCGGCGCGGTCAGGTGCTCGGCCGCGTAGGCCTCGGCGAGCTCGTCGCGGGAGGCGCCGCCGTCTTCCCTCAGCACCCGGTGGTGGACGATGCCGACCGCCTGGCGGGCGGCCATGATCCCGATCTGGGCGTTCGGCCAGGAGAAGACGACGTCGGCGCCGAGGTCTTTCGAGTTCATCGTGATCGCGGCGCCGCCGAAGGCCTTGCGCAGGACCAGGGTCACCTTCGGCACCGTGGCGCCGGCGAAGGCGCGCAGCAGCGAGGCGCCGTGGCGGATCACCGCCGCTTCCTCCTGCCTGCGGCCGGGCATGAAGCCGGGGGTGTCGACGAAGACGACCAGCGGCAGCCGGAAGCGGTCGCAGGAGGAGACGAAGAGCGCCGCCTTCTCCGAGGCGGCGGCGTCGATCACGCCGCCCATCGCCCGCGGCTGGTTGGCGACGAGCCCGACCGAGCGGCCTTCGAGGCGGGCGACGCCGGTGACCATGTTCGGCGCCCAGCGCGGCGAGAGCTCGAGGAAGCTGCCGGCGTCGAGGATCGAGCGGGCGACGTCGCGGACGTCGTAGACCTTGCGCTGCTCGTCGGGGACGGTGAGGCCGGGGTCGCGGCCGTCGGGGGCGAGCGGCCGGGCCGGCGCCGGCGGCTCGCCGATCGCCTGCGGCAGCAGGCCGAGCAGGTGGCGGGTCTGGGCGATCGCGCCGTCGATGTCGTCGGCGACCAGGTTGCAGACGCCGGTCCTGCCGTGCAGCTTCGGGCCGCCCAGCTCCTCCATCGAGATCTCCTCGCCCATCGCCTCGAGCACGACCCTCGGCCCGGTCAGGAACATCCGCGACTCGGCGGTCATCGCGACGAAGTCGGTCAGCGCCGGCGAGTAGGCGCCGCCGCCGGCCGAGATGCCGCTGACGATCGAGACCTGCGGCACCTTGCGCGAGAGCTCGACGCTGGCGCGGAAGATGCGGCCGTAGCCGGCCAGCGCCGCGTGGCCCTCCTGCAGGCGGGCGCCGCCGGAGCGGACGAAGCCGACCACCGGGGCGCCGGCGTCGCCGGCCATCCGCAGCAGGCGGACGATCGTCTCGGCGTGGACTTCGCCGAGGCTGCCACCGAGGAAGCTCGGGTCCTGCGAGTAGCAGAACACCGGCCGCCCCTCGATCTCGCCGGCGCCGGCGACGACCCCGTCGCCGGGGGTCGCCCGCTCGCCGAGCCGGACCGAGGAGACGCCACTGCGCAGGGGACGGAAGCTGCCCGGGTCGCAGAGCGCCTCGAGCTGCTCGAGCGGTGTGTCGGCGGGTGGGCGGGGCGGGGCGGTGAGGGTGGCGGTGGTCATCTGTTTCTTTCTTCCTTCTGGCTCCTAGGCGGCGATGCAGAGGACAGCGTTGTGGCCGCCGAACCCGAACGAGTTCGAGATCGCGACCAGCGGGCCGTCGCCGTTCTCGATCGGCTTGGCGGCGCCGGGGACGTAGTCGAGGTCGAGCCCCTCTTCGGGCTCTTCCCAGCCGACGGTCGGCGGCGCTTCGCGCCGGCGCAGGGCTTCGACCGTGGCGATCGCCTCGACCGCCCCGGCGGCGCCGAGCAGGTGGCCGATCGCCGACTTGGTCGAGCTGACCGGGATGTCGGCGGCGCGCTCGCCGAGCGCCGCCTTCAGGGCGACGGTCTCGGAGCGGTCGTTGAGCGGGGTCGAGGTGCCGTGGGCGTTGACGTAGTCGACGTCGACCGTGACGAGGCCGGCGTCGGCGATCGCCAGGCTGATCGCCCGCGCCGCCTCGGTCCCTTCCGGCTGCGGCGCGGTCAGGTGGTAGCCGTCGCTGGTGGCGCCGTAGCCGAGCAGCTCGGCGAGGATCGTGGCGCCGCGGGCTTCCGCCGCCCCCTTCTCCTCGAGCACGAGGATGCCGGCGCCCTCGCCCATCACGAAGCCGTCGCGGCGGGCGTCGAAGGGGCGCGAGATCCCGGTCGGCGAGGTCGCTTCCATCGCCCCGAAGGCGGCGACGGCGACGCCCGAGATCGCCGCCTCGGTGCCGCCGCTGACGACCGCGTCGGCGTCACCGGCGCGGATGATCCGCGAGGCGTCGCCGAGCGCGTGGGCGCCGGCGGCACAGGCGGAGACGACGCCGTAGCAGTGGCCGTGAAGGTCGTGGCGCATCGAGACCGCAGCGGCGGCGGCGTTGCCCATCATCAGCGGCACCGCCAGCGGCGAGACCGCCTTCGCGCCGCGCTCGATCAGCTTGCGCTGGTTCTCCTCCAGCGAAGGCAGGCCGCCGATCCCGGTGCCGATCACGCAGCCGACCCGGTGCGCCTCGTAGGGCAGCTCGCCGTCGGCGCCGAAGGCCTGGCCGATCGCCTCCTCGGCGGCGGCGATCGCCATCTGCGCGAAGCGGTCGGAGCGGCGCGCCTCCTTCTTCGAGAGGAAGTCGAGCGGGTCGAACTCGAGGGCGCGGCCGAAGCCGTCCTCGATCCCGCACCCGCCCGCCGACCAGCGCTCGATCAGCGGCTGGGCGCCGACCCCGAGCGGGGTGACGGCGCCGACGCCGGTGATGACGACTCGGCGACTCATCCGGCCTTGCTCACCACCAGGTCGATCACTTCGCCGACGGTCTTGACGTCCTTGACGTCGTCGCCGCGCAGCTCGACGCCGAATTCGTCCTCGACTATCTGCGCCAGCTCGACGAGGTCGAGCGAGTCGATGTCGAGGTCCTCGAGGCTGGCCTCGCGGTTGAGCGCGTCGCGCTCGGTGCCGAGCTCGACGAGGCCGTCGAAGATCACCTTCTCGACGTTGTCAGTGGTCACATCGGTGGGCATTGGCTCTCCTTTGCTCTGTTGAAGTTGGTCCTGTTGGCGATCGGCGTCAGGCGCTGAGGCCTCCGTCCACGGTCAGCGTGGTTCCGGTTACGTACGAGGCCTCCTCGGAGGCCAGGAAGCGGATGCAGGCGGCGACCTCCTCGGGGCTACCGACCCGGCGGGCGGGGATCGCCTTGACCAGCTCGCTGCCCTCGAGGATCTCCTCGGTCAGGGCGGTCTCGATGAAGCCGGGGGCGACCGAGTTGACGGTGACGCCGCGCCGCGCCACCTCCTGGGCGACCGTCTTCGTGAAGCCGATCACCCCGGCCTTGGAGGCGGCGTAGTTGGCCTGGCCCGGGTTGGCGCGCATGCCGACGATCGAGGCGACGTTGACGATCCGGCCGAAGCGGGCGCGCAGCATCGGGCCGAGCGCCTGGCGGGTGGCGCGGAAGGTGGCGGTCAGGTTGACGTCGATCACCTGCTGCCAGTCCTCGTCGGAGAGCTGCGGAGAGAGGTTGTCGCGGCGGAGGCCGGCGTTGTTGACGAGGACCAGCACCGGGCCGTCCTCGCCGGGCTCGAGCAGCGTCTCGGTGTCGGCGGCGACGGCGACGTCGCCCTGGAGGACGCGCGCGCTGCCGCCGGCGGCGGTGATCTGCTCGGCGACCTCGCGGGCGCCCTCCTCGTCGGCGCGGTAGTTGACCCGCACCGGCCAGCCGTCGCCGGCGAGGGCGACGGCGGTGGCGGCGCCGATCCCGCGCGAGGAGCCGGTGACGAGGGCGCAGCCCTCGGGGCGACTCATAGGACAACCTTGGGTTCGCGACCCGATCGCCCCGGACTCGAATAACCGGCGATCACCGTGACGATCGGGTCACTCACAGGCCGCTCCCCCACTCGAGCACGGTCGCTCCCCAGGTGAGGCCGGCGCCGAAGGCGGCGAGCAGCACCGTCGCGCCGGGCTCGAGGTCGCCGGCGAGGCGGGCGTCCTCGAGCGCCAGCGGGATCGAGGCGGCCGAGGTGTTGCCGTAGTGGTGGATCGAGTTGACGACCCGGTCCATCGGCAGCTGCAGCCGTTCGCCGACCGAGCGCAGGATGCGGGCGTTGGCCTGGTGGTAGACGAAGAGGTCGACCTGGTCGAGCGCCACCCCGGCCGCCTCGGCGGCGGCGGTCGTCGCCTCGACCATCCGATCGACGGCGTGGCGGAAGGTCTCGTGGCCCTGCATCACGGTCAGGCCGGTTGCCCGCGGGGTGTGGATCAGGTCGGCCCGGGCGCCGTCGGAGCCGAGCACGATCGGCGCGATCCGGCCGCGGTCGGTGCCGCGGACGAGGACGGCGCCGGCGCCGTCGGCGAAGACCGCCGCGGTGCCGCGGTCCTCGGGGTCGGTGATCCGGCTCATCAGATCGGCCCCGACGAGGAGGACGTTGGCCGCCATCCCCGACTCGATCTGGCCGCAGGCGAGGGCGAGGCCGGCGACGAAGCCGGCGCAGGCGGAGTTGAGGTCGATCGCAGCGATCCCGGCCGGAGCGCCGAGCGCGGCGGCGACGCGCGGCGAGGCGCCCGGCATCAGCTCGTCGTTGCTGGTCGTCGCGACCAGCAGCAGGTCGACGTCGGCGGCAGTTGCGCCAGCGGCGGAGAGGGCGCGCTCGCCGGCCCGGGCGGCGAGCTCGAAGAGGCGCTCGCCGGGTTGGGCGAAGCGCCGCTCGTCGATCCCGGTCCGCTGCACGATCCAGCTCTCCTCGATCCCGAACCGCTCGGCAATCGAGGCGTTGGCGACGATCGTCTCGGGGACGGCGACGCCGAGGCCGGCGATCTCGGCGCCGAGGCGGGGGCGTCGGGCGCTGGGCGCGGTGATGGGGGTGGCGTGGGTCTCGGCGCTCATCCCGCAGCGACCGCCTCGGGCTCGGCCAGGGACCGGGCCTCGACGTCGTCGAGCGTGCGGCGGACGAGGCCGGTGAGCACGTCACCGGGACCGGTCTCGAGGAAGGCGCCGGCGCCCTCGCTGCGCATCCGCTTCAGCGTCGCCTGCCAGACCACAGGCTCGGTCAGCGCCGCGGCGAGGCCGGCGGGGATGTCCTCGAACGGGGCGGCGGCGGTCGAGGAGAAGACGGGCTGAGAAGGCTGGCGGAACTCGACCGCGTCGAGCGCGACCCGGAACTTCTCCGCGGCGCCGGCCATCAACGGCGAGTGGAAGGCGCCGGCGACCGGCAGCCGGATCGCCTTGAGGCCGTCTGCGCGAACCGCGCGGCGGGCTTCGCTGAGCGCCTCCGCAGCGCCGGAGAGGACGACCTGGCCGGGGGCGTTGTCGTTGGCGACCGTCAGTTCGAAGCCGGCGGCCAGCGTCCGCACCGCCTCGTCCTCGCCGCCGAGCACGGCCATCATGCCGCCGGGGCTGGCGGCCGCCGCTTCCTCCATCAGCCGCCCGCGGGTCACCGCCAGCGCCAGTCCCTGCTCGTCGCCGAGGGCGCCGCCGGCGACCAGCGCCGCCAGCTCGCCGAGCGAGTGGCCGGCGATCATCGCCCCGAGCGGCTCACCCGCCTGCTTCCAGTGGGCAAGGCTGGCGCAGTAGATCGCCGGCTGGGCGAAGTGCGTGCCCTCGGCGATCTGCTCGAACGGATCGACGCCGAGCTCCTCGCGCGCCTGGGCCAGCAGGTCGGGGCGCTGGGCGGCGGTGACGGCCGCCATGCCCGAGGTCTGGCTGCCCTGGCCGGGGAAGAGGATCGCGGTGGTTGCGGCTGAGCTGGCCACTGAATCCATAGTGGTCCCGAGTTCGGCGCAGGTGACATATCCCAGCCGGCGTTCCCCTCCTTTTGGGGGATGGGAGGCGACGTCCGGGGGGTCGCTAGACGAGGATCTTCAGCCGCTGGGCCTGGCGCGTCGCCTCGGCCCGGTTGCGGACGCCGAGCTTGCGGTAGATCGCGCTGGTGTGCTCCTTGACCGTGTGCGGCGAGAGGTGCAGGTGGCCGGCGATCTCTTTGTTGGTCGAGCCGGTGGCGATCAGCGAGAGCACCTCCTGCTCGCGCTCGGACAGCGGCGAGTCGAGCGGCGCCTGGTCGGCGAAGACCTCGGTCCCGAGCGAGACCATCCGCACCGCCTTGACCACGTCGACCGCCGACCAGTCCTTGGAGATGAAGCCGGAGGCGCCGGCCGAGCGGGCGACGAAGGGCGAGATCACGCCGGCGCCGGAGATCAGCAGCACCCGCGTGTTGGGGCTGACGGCGCGGATCTCCTCGCAGACCTCGGCGCCGGACTCGCTGCCGAGCAGCATGTCGACCAGGGCTACCTCGGGACGGACCTTGCGGCAGGTCGCGACCGCTTCGGCGCCGCTGGAGGCGGCGAGGCAGCGCTCGACCCAGCTCTGGCGCTCGAGCAGCAGGCGGAAGCCCCACTGGACGACGTCGTGGTCGTCGACGACGAGGACGCGGAGCTTGCGGTCGTCGGAGCCCATCAGGAGCCCCCGCCGATCGGGACGACGAGACGGACCCGCCAGCGGCCGCCGGGGATCGCGCCGAACTCGACCAGGCCCTCGTAGCGGAGCGCTTCCAGCGCCGCCAGCCGCAGGCCGAGGCCGCCGCCCTTGGTCTCCTTGCCGTCGCCGGTGCCGTCGTTCTCGACGGCGAGGCTGAAGGTGTCGCCGTCGGAGGCGACGCGGACGTCGATCACGGTCGGCTCCGAGTGGCGGTCGGCGTTGCGCAGCGCCTCGGTGAGGACCGACTGGGCGACCGGCTCGAGGTCGGCCGGCACCTCGAGTCCCGGCTCCCACTCGACATGCAGCTCGGAGCGGCGGTCCTGCAGCCGGACCAGCATCTGGGCGAGGCCCTTGTGCGGGTTGCGCTGCGGCGGCGCCCCGACCGGGCGGGTTAGCGCGTGGCGCAGGTCACCGACCACCGAGCGCAGCTCCTCCTGGCAGCGGCGGCGCTCCTCGGTCGAGAGCCCGCGCTCGGAGCCGAGCGCCATCGCGACGCCGAACAGGCGCTGGATCGCGTTCTCGTGCAGCTCGCGGGTCAGCTCGACCCGTTCGGCGAGCCGGCGCTCGCTCTCGCGCTGCTCGGTCGAGCGCTCGACCGAGGCGGTCAGCGCCGCCAGCCGGCCGAGGGTCAGCATCGTCTCCCGCTCGCCGTCGTCGAGGACGAAGTCCTCGCCGCCGCGGTCGGCGAAGATCACCCCAAGCCAGCGGCGGGCGGCGGAGATCGGCGTGCAGGTGATCGTCGGCGTGTCGGCGAGCTCGGCGTAGCGGGCGGGGACGTGGCCGGCGAGGTCGCCGTGGACTTCGACCACCCGGTCCTCTTCCAGCGCCAGCCGGGCGATCGGCGTCTCGTCGAGGGTGCCCTCGATCCGCTTGACGAGGTCCGGATCGACCCCGTACGAGCCCGTCGGGATCACGGTCCGGTAGGTCGAGTCGTGCAGCAGCAGCGCCGCCCGCCGCATCGTCGTCAGCGAGCAGACCGCCTTGCAGACCCGGTCGTAGAAGACCCCCGATTCGGTCGCCGCGTCGAGTTCCGCGAGCAGCCCGACGAGAACCTCGACGGTCCCGGCTCGGGGTCCTGACAGAGCAGTGGCGATACCCGAGTTTCCCATTCCCCAACAGAGATTACGACTCTTATTCCGCCATCTGTCGGGGTTTTCTACGAGCGCCGATCCGAAGGCCGCCAGGTGCGCTCAAGCCGGGTTCGCGGCGCTGATTGCAGCCAGACGGCGGAGGGCGGCGTCATCCTCGCCGACCAGCTCCTTCAGCACGCGCGTCGCAGCCTCGATGTCCTCCGGCGTCGCTATCGCGATCGCCTCGATGTCGGCCCAGTCCTTGGTGCGATCGAAGAGCGCCTTGAAGATGACCAGTGACGCGCAGTCGAGCATCGGCACCTGCCGACCCTGCAGCGGTACCCAGACCACCGCCGAGGCGACCGCCTCGTGCAGCGGCAGGTTGTTGAGAAAGATGTCGACGGGGACGCCGTCCCACCAGAGGCGCGCCTGTCCCCCTTCGACCACCTTCTCCACATCCCCCGCCGTGATCTTCACTCCCGCGGGAAGCGCCCCCAGGGCCCTGGCGCCGTCGGCGGCGTCGCAGAAGACGTTGACGTCGATGTCGCGGGTGCCGCGCGGCTCCTCGACGCAGTAGGCGAGAGCAAGAGCACCGCCGAAAGCATGCGGCAGCGAGTGCGCCTGGAGGGAATCGTGAATCGCAAACAGCTTGTCGATCAGCTCACTCACGCCGCCGCCTTCTCCGCAAGGCGCTTGGCGAGCGGCGGAAACTGGAGCTCGGCTCGCGGCCGGAACGGCAGCGCCTCGGCCAGCTCCAGGACCTGGGTCAGGATCCGGCTCGCTCGCTCGGGATCGACCGGCGGCTTGCGCTCCGTCAGCTCGAAGCGAAGGCCAGCCGCGGCGGCGATCCGCGCCAGGGTGTCGGCGCCCGGCTCGCGGTGCCCGTGGATGTAGACGTTGAGAACGGACCGTGACAGCCCGGCGCGCCGGGCCAGATCGGCCTGACTGAGACCGCTGCGAGCATGAATCTCGGCCACCAAGGACGCCATGTGGACCATGTTAGCGAATCCGCTAACGCACTAAGGCTCGATCACGTTGCCCGGATCTGGCTTCTCCTCCGGCGGGGCCTGGCTGTAGTCGGCGAACAGGGCGTCGCGGGCGGCGACGGCGGCGCTGACGCCCTCACGCTCGGCGAGCTCGATGAAGCGCTTGGCGTCGGGGGTGTTCCGCATCAGACCGTCGAGGATCGGGCCGAGGGTCTGAGTCGAGGCGAGACCCATGTTCTCGTAGGCGTGGTTGACGACCAGCTTCATCGCCGCCAGCTGCGAGGCCGGGATCGAGGCCAGCTCCCGGGCCGCCTCGGCGACCTCCTGCTCGAGCCGGTCGAAGGGGACGGCGCGGTTGATCAGCTCGACCTCAGCGGCCTCGACGCCGGAGAGCGGCTTGCCGGTCAGCGCGTACTCCTTGGCCTTGGTCAGGCCGAGGCGGTAGAGCCACATGCCGGAGAGGTAGGCCCCCCACATCCGCGAGTAGGGGGTGCCGATGCGGGCGTCCTCGCTGGCGATCACGAGGTCGGCGCAGAGGGCGAAGTCACTGCCGCCGCCGAGGCACCAGCCGTGGACCTGGGCGATCACCGGCTTCGGCGAGCGCCAGATGCTCATCAGCTTCTGGGTCGGGGCGAGGGCCGGAGCGGTGGCGAAGACGAAGTCCTTGCCGGGGTCCCACTCGCCGTCGGTCCCGAAGTGCTCGTCCCAGTGGTGGAAGCCGCCGCCGAAGTCGTAGCCGGCACAGAAGGCGCGGCCGGCACCGCGGACGACGATCACTTTCACCGCCGGGTCGGCGATCGCGAGCTCGACCGCCGCCTCGACCTCTTCCGGCAGCGGCGGCACGATCGTGTTCAGCGCCTCGGGCCGGTTGAGGGTGACGGTCGCGACCGCGTCGGCGACCGAGTAGAGGATCGTCTCGAACTCCGGCGCGCCGCCCGGCGCCATCTCAGCCCGCCGCGGCCTGGTCGGCGACGACGATCATCGAGTCGTTCTTCACCCGACCGGCGGGAATCGATTCGTCGCCGGCGAGGAGCTGCGCCAGCGGCTCGCGCTTTTCGGCGCCGGTGACCAGCCAGAGCACCTTGCGGGCGTCGTTCAGGGCCGGGTAGGTGAGCGTCATCCGCTCGTGGCCCTGGTAGCTGGTGCCGGTGATCGCCACCCGCCGGTCGCTGACCTCGAGCACCGGGTCGCCGGGGACCAGCGAGGCGGTATGACCGTCGGGGCCGAGCCCGAGGTGGACGAGGTCGAAGCGCTCGGGCAGCGTCGATTCGTACTCGCGGGCGGCGGCCTCGAGGTCGCGCTGGGTGACCGGCATCGGCTTCAACGCGGTCTGGTGGTCCATCGAGAGGCCGAGGACCATGTGGGTCAGGTTGCGGTCCTCGCTGCCGGGCGAGGCGACCCGCTCGTCGACCTGGAAGAGGTCGGTCTGCTGCCATGGCATCGCCTCCAGTTCGCCGAGGATCGCCAGCATCGCCCACGGCGAGCGGCCGCCGCTCATCGCGAAGGCGAAGCGGGCGCGGGCGCCGGCCGCCCCGTCGCCGTCGGCGGCGATCAGCTCGGCGGCGCGGCGGGCGGCCGCCTTTTCGTCGGCGCAGACCTCGAGCTCGATCGCCATCCCGGCCGCCTCCCTAGCTCGCCTTCTCGTCGTGGCCGCCGAACTGCTTGCGCATCGCCGACAGCACCTTGTCGCCGAAGTCGCCGAGCCCTCGCGAGTAGAAGCGCTCGTAGAGCGCGGCGGTGAGGACCGGCGCCGGCACGCCCTCGTCGATCGCCGCGATCGAGGTCCAGCGCCCCTCGCCGGAGTCGGAGACGCGGCCGGCGAAGTCGGAGAGGTCGGGGGATTCAACCATCGATGCGGCGGTCAGGTCGAGCAGCCAGGAGCCGATCACGCTGCCCCGCCGCCAGACCTCGGTGACCTGCGGCAGGTCGAGGTCGTACTGGTAGTACTCGGGCTGCTCGAGCGGCGCCGTCTCGGCGTCGGCTTCGCGGCTGACCTTGCCGGCGTTGGCGTTGGCGAGGATGTTGAGGCCCTCGGCGTAGGCGGCCATGATCCCGTACTCGATCCCGTTGTGGACCATCTTCACGAAGTGGCCGGCACCGTTCGGACCGCAGTGCAGGTAGCCGTTCTCGGCCGGGCTGACGTCGCCGGTCCGACCCGGCGTCCGCTCCGCCGCCTCGACCCCCGGCGCCAGGCTGGCGAAGATCGGGTCCAGCCGCTCCACCGCCCGGTCGGGGCCGCCGATCATCAGGCAGTAGCCGCGCTCGAGGCCGAAGACGCCGCCGCTGGTGCCGCAGTCGACGTAGTCGATCCCCTGCTCGCCGACCTTGGCGGCGCGGCGGATGTCGTCGCGGTAGTAGGAGTTGCCGCCGTCGATGATCGCGTCGCCGCTCTCCAGCGCCGCCGCCACCTCTTCGACCGTCTTCTCGGTGATCTCGCCGGCCGGCACCATCACCCAGATCGAGCGCGGCGCGGTCATCGCCGAGACCATGTCCTGGATCGAGGAGGCGCCCTGGGCGCCCTCGCCGGCGAGCGCCGCGACCGCTTCCGCGTTGACGTCGTAGGCGACGATCTTGTGCCCGTCCCGCATCAGGCGGCGAGCCATGTTCGCCCCCATCCGTCCGAGCCCGACGATTCCGAGTTCCATCCAAGACCTCCGCTGGTAGGCGCTGACCGGTGGGGCCATCCTAGGCCCTCTCGCCGAGGTTGCATTTGAACCCGCATAGCGGGATGAAAGGCAACCTCGGCGGTGGGGGAGCGAGTAGCCTGCCGCTCGATGACGCACAAGCACGTGGACAGCGCCGCCGACGTCCTGGCGATCTTCGGGATCAGCGGCGACCTGGCGAAAAAAATGACCTTCCGGGCGCTGTACCGGCTGGAGGCGGCGAAGAAGCTCGACCTGCCGATCGTCGGCGTCGCGATCGACGAGTGGGACGACGAGCAGCTGCGCACGCACGCCCGCGAATCGATCGCCAACACGGTCGACGATCCCGACGAGGAGGTGCTGAAGCGACTCGAAGGGCGGCTCTCCTACATCCAGGGCGACTACGCCGACTCCTCGACCTTCGAGCAGGTAGGCAAGGCGATCGGGGACGCCGAGCACCCGGTCTTCTACCTCGAGATCCCGCCCTCGCTGTTCGCCACCGTCGTCGGCGGCCTCGGCGCCGCCGGGCTGACCGCGAACGCCCACGTGGTGATTGAGAAGCCGTTCGGGCACGACCTCGAATCGGCGCGGGCGCTGAACGCCGAACTGCGCCAGGTGCTCGAGGAGCCGCAGATCCTCCGCATCGACCATTACCTCGGCAAGGAGCCGGTGATGGACATCACCTATCTGCGCTTCGTCAACGCGGTGCTGGAGCCGGTCTGGAACCGCTCCCACGTCTCCCACGTGCAGATGACGATCGCCGAGAACTTCGGCGTCGACGACCGCGGCCGCTTCTACGACGCGGTCGGGGCGATGCGCGACGTGATCCAGAACCACGCGATGCAGGTGCTGGCGCTGGTCGGGATGGGGCCGCCGACCGGCAACCACCACGACTCGATCCGCGACAAGAAGCTCGAATTCTTCAAAGCCATGCGCGCCGCCGACCCGAAGAAATACGTCCGCGGCCAGTACGACGGCTTCCTCGAGGTCAAGGACGTGGCGCCGGACTCGACCACCGAGACCTTCGCCGCGGTCGAGCTCGAGGTCGACAACTGGCGCTGGAGCGGCGTCCCCTTCTTCATCCGCGCCGGCAAGAACATGCCGCAGAAGTCGAGTGAGGTGACGGTCGTCTTCCGCCGCCCGCCCAACCTCGGGATCGGCCACGGCAAGACGCCTGAACCAAACAAGATGACGATCCGGATCGAGCCCGAGCCGGGCTCGCGGATGCGGCTCTACGCGAAGCAGGCGGGCGAAGAGAACTTCGAGTCGGCCGACCTCGAGGTGCTGTTCGAGCGGGTTCCGGGCGAAGACCCCGAGCCCTACGAGCGCCTGCTCGGCGACGCCCTGGCCGGCAACCACACCCTCTTCACCCGCCAGGACACGATCGAAGAGACCTGGCGCGTGGTCCAGCCGCTGCTCGACGAACCGGGGCCGGTCGTCCCGTACGAGCCCGGCACCTGGGGACCGAAGGAGGCCGACGAGCTGCTGCGCGGCGTCGCCACCTGGTCGGAGCCCTGGCTGCCGCCGCAGAACTAAGCGCTCCACCCAACTCCTAGTTACCTGCTAGGTTTTCGGGCGGCCTAATTAGGTCCGCCTAAGCATGATTCCCACCTTCGTCATCACCCTGCGAGAGGGCGTCGAGGCTTCTCTCATCGTCGGCATCATTGCCGCCTTCCTGGTCAAGGAGGGACGTCAGGACGCGCTGCGCCAGATGTGGGTCGGGGTTGGGATCGCTGTCGTCCTCTGCACCGCCGTCGGCGTCGGCCTCGACCTGATCGGCGAAGAGCTGCCGCAAAAGCAGCAGGAGGGGATGGAGTCGATCATCGGCGTGATCGCGGTGGCGACGATCACCTACATGATCATCTGGATGACCCGCCACTCGCGCGGGATCAAGGCCGAACTCGAAGGCGAGGCCGCCTCGGCGCTGGCCACCGGCTCGGCGATGGCGCTGGTCGGGATGGCCTTCCTCGCGGTCCTCCGCGAGGGCTTCGAGACCTCGGTCTTCCTGCTCGCCGTCTTCCAGGACGCGACCGACATCGCCGCCGCCGCGGCCGGCGCCGTGCTCGGCCTGCTCTGCGCGGTGCTGATCGGGTTCGCCCTCTACCGCGGCGGCGTCCGCATCAACCTCAGCCGCTTCTTCCGCTTCACCGGCCTGATCCTCGTCTTCGTCGCCGCCGGCCTGCTCGCCAGCGCCGCCCACACCGCCCACGAGGCGGGCTGGATCACCAGCCTGCAGTCGCAGGCCGTCGACCTCTCCTGGCTGGTCAAGCCGGGTGAGATCAGCGGCTCGCTGCTGACCGGGATGCTGGGCCTGCAGCCGCATCCGGTGACGATCGAAGTGATCGTCTACCTCGCCTACGCGATCCCGATGGCCATCTACGTGCTCTGGCCGCAGCGCTTCCGGCCGAGCAGCCGCGTGCGGGCGCCGAAGAGCGCCCCGGCGCCGGGCGCGGGCGCGCAGAGCCCGGCGGCGCAGACGCCGGCGTGAGCCTCCCCCCGCGATGACTCCGATCACCCGCCGCCGTCTGCTGGCGTCCGCCGGAATCGGCGCCGCCGGAGTCGGGCTCGGCGCCACCGGATATCTGATCGGTGCAGATAGTGCCGAGGCGGTGGAAGGCGAGGGGACCGGCAGCGTCGCCTTCTACGGCGAGCACCAGGCCGGGATCGACACCCCCGCCCAGGACCGCCTCCACTTCGCCGCATTCGACCTCGTCGACGACGATCCCAAGGCGCTGCGCGAGCTGCTGCAGGAGTGGTCGCTGGCGGCCTCGGAAATGACCGAAGGCCAGCTGATCGGCGACGTCAACAGCCTCGAGGTCGCGCCCCCCGATGACACCGGCGAGACGGTCGGCCTCGCGCCCTCGAGCCTGACCGTGACCTTCGGCTTCGGCCCGGGGCTGTTCGAGAAGCGCGGCCTCGGCCTGGCGGCGCAGCGACCGGCGGCGCTGAAGCCGATCCCGCCGCTGCCCGCCGACGAGCTGAACGAGCTCGAAAGCGGCGGCGACCTCTGCGTCCAGGCCTGCTCCGACGACCCCCAGGTCGCCTTCCACGCGGTCCGCAACCTGGCCCGGATCGGCCGCGGCACGGTGGTGATGCGCTGGTCCCAGCTCGGCTTCGGCCGCACCGCGACGACCAGCCGCAGCCAGGACACGCCGCGCAACCTGATGGGGATGAAAGACGGCACCGCCAACATCCGCGCCGAGGACACGGGGGCGATGGAGCGCCACGTCTGGATCGGCAAGGGCGACGAACCGGGCTGGATGCGCGGCGGCAGCTTCATGGTCACCCGCCGGATTCGGATGCTGCTGGAGATCTGGGACCGCTCCTCGCTCGAAGACCAGGAGCAGACGATCGGCCGCCGCAAGTACAGCGGCGCCCCGCTCGGCGGCAGCGACGAGTTCGAACCGCTGCCGCTCGACGAGGAGAAGGACGGCAAACCGCTGATCCCGGCCGACTCGCACGTGCGGCTCGCCTCGGCGTCCGAAAACAGCGGCGAGCGGATCCTGCGCCGCGGCTACTCGTTCACCGACGGCGTCGACGAGAGCCTCGGCGAGCTCGAAGCCGGCCTCTTCTTCATCGCCTTCCAGCGCGACCCGGAAAAGCAGTTCGTCGCGATCCAGCGCCGGCTCGGCCAGTTCGACAAGCTCAACGAGTACATCAAGCACGTCGGCAGCGCCGTCTTCGCCGTCCCCCCCGGCGCCAGGCCCGGCGGCTACGTCGGCGAAACCCTGCTCGGTTAATCCGACCGCTTTTGTCGGGGTTTGTTAGGGTGCCCTGCTTAGGGTGCCCTAAGCGGCGGCCCGTACCGCTTCAGACCTCAGCAAGGAGCCTTGCCCAAGATGAATCGACTTCCCGTCCGCCTCGCACTGCTGGTCACCGCGCTCGGCGCCCTGGCGCTGTTCGTCAGCGCCTGCGGCTCGAGCGACGACACCAGCCCGAGCGGCGACGCAACGGCGCTCGCCTTCAAGATCACCGACGAAGGCTGCTCGCCGCACGATGCCGAAGTGGCCGCCGGCCCGATCAACTTCGAAGCCGAAGGCGACAGCAGCTCGGTCACCGAGCTCGAGATCCTCGACGGGGAAACGATCCTCGGCGAGAAGGAGAACCTGACCGAAGGGCTGAACGGCAGCTTCTCGCTGACCCTCGAGGAAGGCGAATACACGCTCCGCTGCAACGGCGGCTCCGAAGAAGACGGGACGCTGACCGTGACCGGCAAGCTGAAGAGCGCCAACAGCCCCGAGGTCGAAAAGGCGATCGCCAGCTACCGCGAATACCTCGAGGAAAACACCGCCGAGCTGACCACGAACACGAAACCGTTCGTCGCCGCGGTCGTCGCCGGCAACGTCGCCGAAGCGAAATCCCTGTACGCGGCGGCCCGCATCCCCTACGAGCGGATCGAGCCGGTGGCCGAGTCCTTCGGCGACCTCGACCCGCGCATCGACGCCCGTGAAAACGACGTCCCGGCCAGCGAATGGGGCGGCTTCCACAAGATCGAGAAAGCGCTCTGGGCAGAAGGCACTGCGGCGGGAATGGCGCCGGTCGCCGAACAGCTGCTCGCCGACGTCGAGGAACTGGAAGCGAAGGTCAAGAAGGTGGACCTGCAGGCGGTGCAGATCGCCAACGGCGCCAACGAGCTGCTCGGCGAGGTCTCGGCCTCGAAGATCACCGGCGAGGAGGAGCGCTACTCGCACATCGACCTGGTCGACTTCAAGGCCAACGTCGAAGGCTCCCAGGTCGCCTTCGAATCGGTTGAGCCGCTGCTGAGCAAGTCCGACCCGCAGCTGGCGAAGGAAATCGAAGCCGACTTCGACAAGGTCTACAGGACGCTCGAACCGTACGAAACCGCCGCCGATCCCGGCTTCGTCCTCTACACCGAACTGACGAAAGCCGACACCCGCAGGCTGGCGCAGTCGATCGACACGCTGGCCGAGAAGCTGTCGCAGGTTCCGGCGGCGATCGTCACGGGGGAAGCGGGCTAGGGGCTTGCGACGGCGGGCCTGTCGGCGCTCCGGGCGGCGGGTCCTGTCACGGGGAGGGAGGCCTGCGGGCGGGGCAAACAGGCTCCGTTCTCGGCCTCCCTCCCCGTGCCACCCGCCGCAGGGGCGGGAGCGGCCCCGCCGCAGGAGTGCCTAGGCTGGTCCGGTGATGATCGATGCCGGACACCGGGCTGATGAGCTGCTGAGGGATCTTGGGTACGCCGATTGGCGGCCCGGACAGAGGGAGGCGGTGATTGCGGCCCTCGAGGGGCGCGATTCGCTGATCGTGATGCCGACCGGGGGCGGCAAGAGTCTCTGCTACCAGCTGCCGGGGCTGGCGAGCGAGCAGCTGACGATCGTCGTCAGCCCGCTGATCGCGCTGATGCGGGACCAGTGGTCGAAGCTGACCGCCCAGGGCCGCGAGGTGGCGATGGTCTCCTCGAACATGGAGCCGGAGGAGATTCGGGAGGCCTTGGACTTGGTGAGGAGCGGCGCCGCGCGGATCGTCTACTGCGCACCCGAGCGCTTCGCCTCGAGCTTCTTCCTCGAGGCGATCGCCGAGCGCGAGATCGACCTGCTGGCGGTCGACGAGGCGCACTGCGTCTCCGAGTGGGGGCACGACTTCCGGCCCGACTACCTGCGGCTGCCGGAGATCGCCGAGCGGCTCGGGCGGCCGACGGTGATGGCCTGCACGGCGACGGCGACGCAGCCGGTGGCGGCCGAGATCGCCTCGCGGTTCGGGATGCGGGAGCCGCTGCAGGTGCGCTCCGGCTTCGACCGCCCCAACCTCTCCTTCGACGTCGTCGCGCTCGAGGGCAAGGGCTCAAAGGCTCGCCGCCAGGCGCTGCTCGAGGCCGGCCTGGGCGACCCCGCCAACCGGCCGGCGATCGTCTATTGCGGCACCCGCAAGGAGACCGAAGAGGTGGCGGGCGAGCTGCGCGAGGCTGGGATCGCGGCGGCGGCCTACCACGCCGGGCTCGAAGCCGAGACGCGGACGGCGATCCAGACCCGCTTCATGGCCACCGACAGCGGCGTCATCTGCGCCACCAACGCCTTCGGGATGGGGGTCGACAAGGCCGACGTACGCTCGGTCTGGCACGTGACGATCCCGACCAGCGTCGAGGCCTACTACCAGGAGGCCGGCCGCGCCGGGCGCGACGGGCAGCCGGCGCGGGCGGTGATGCTGGCGATGAAGATGGACCTCGGCCGGCTCGTCCGCTTCAACGAGCAGCGGGCCGGCGACCCCGAGCTGGCGATCGCCCACGAGCGCGGCTGGCGCGCCTACCACGCGATCAAAGCCTTCATCTACGGGACCAAATGCCGGCGCCGCTCCCTGCTCGATCACTTCTCCGACCGCGACGCCGGCGCGCCGCTCGACCGCTGCTGCGACATCTGCGACATGCTCGACTGGCTGCCGGACCCGGAGACGATCGCCGTCCGCTCGAAGAAGAAGCCGAGCGGCGCGCCACCGGCCCCCGACCTCTCCCCCGCCGACACGCCGCTGTTCGAGGCGCTGAAGGAATGGCGCCTGCGGGCGGCGGAGGGCAAGCCCGCCTACACCGTCGCCAACAACCGCACCCTGAGCGCGATTGCCGCGATCCGCCCCGCCGACCGCCAGGCCCTGGTCGACATCAACGGCGTCGGCCCCGGCTTCATGTCGAAGTACGCCGACGAAGTCCTGGCCCTGGTCGCCCAGCACGCGACGCCGCTAGTAGACGCGGCGTAGACCGCCGGTTCCCCGGCTGAGAACGCACTTGTGCCCGGTATGCGGGCGAAACTGCGTTCTCACTAGCTCGCTTCTCACTGGTGCTCGCGGCTGGAGGCTCCCCCCTCGGCGCCGATCTCCTCCTCGCGCCTAGCGGCGCGCTGCTCGTCGAGCTCGGCCTCGGCCCGGGCACGTTTCGCCCGCTCCTCGGCGAGCTCGGCTTCCGACCGCTTTTCCTCGGCCCGGCCGCGGTGATGGCGGGCGTCGTCCTCGATCGCCGAGGATTGTGCCTGGCCGAGCCGGCGGCGACTGCTGGCGCTGCGGGCGCCGGCGATGAGAAGCGCCGCCACGAGCACCGCGACGACGATCACGACCACGAGAGCCGTGGACATTTTCCTCACTCCTTTCTCCGGCACTTCCCAAGCGCCGGGTCACTCCCAGGTGCCCGGATCGCCACCAGCCGAAACGGCGAGGTTGCGAAAGACCGACACAGAGCGACGGAAAAGGCAACCTCGGCGGCTAGCGGGGCTTGGGCTGGAGGGTCGGTAGGGCGACTTCGAGCTTCGAGGCGCGGACGGTGAAGGGGACGTTGCCGGGCTGGTAGTAGGGAGCGTCGCGGCCGAGCAGCTCGAGCTCGACCTTGTGGCCCTTGGCAAAGCGGTAGCCGTTGCCGTGGAGCTGGAATTCGATCGCCCCGCTCTGGCCGTTGTAGAGGGCGTAGGTGCCGCGGGTGACGAGCAGCTGGGTGCCTTCGGGCGAGAGATCCCAGAGGCGGGCGTCGATCTGGCCGAACTGGCCGGTGCTCGAGATCTGGGCCCTGATCGTCGGCCGGCCGAGCATCGTGAACCCGTTCTTCACGGTGCGGGTGTAGGTGGCGACGTTGGGCTCGGGGGTGATCGGGATCGTCTTGCAGGCTTCGGTCGTGCCGAAGACCGGGTCGAAGGCTTTGGCGACGCTGGGGTCGCCGCCGACCGAGGTGAATTCCTGCGCGCCGGCGCCGTTGAGAACGAAGGTGCCCGGGTGCAGCTCGCCCCAGCGCTTGCCCTTGAACGGGCCGCCGTCGGGGGTCGTGATCGGACACGTCTGGGTGAAGGCGGTGACCGAGCCCGGCGCCGGCCCCTGCTTCTTCGCGCCAAGCAGCTTCGCGGCGAAGAACCGCGCCGCCTGGTTGTTGAAGTAGTGGTTGAGGCCGGGCTTGTTGGAGCCGCGGCTGTGGCCGAGGTCGCCGAGCTGGAGGCTGACCGGCGCCTTCTTGTCCTTCGAGCGCAGGTAGCCGTAGACCTTGAGCGCCTGTTCGGGCGGGAACAGTTCGTCGGTCCAGCCGCTCTGGATCAGCAGCGGCGAGGGAGATTTCGCGGCGCCCTTGGCGAAGGCGATCGGGTAGCCGCCGTGGAAGACGCTGATCTTGGTCAGCTGCTTCTTCGCTTCGGCGGGGATCGGCTGGCCGGCGTCGATCCAGGCTTTGTCCTGGGTGACGTTCGCTTCGGCGTCCGTGCACGGGGTCGAGGCCGGGGCGGTGCCGCAGTAGTAGCCGTTGATCACGCCGGTCAGGTAGAGGCCATTGAGGAAGCTCGAGATCGGCACCCCGAACGGGCTCACCGGTTGCTGGACCTTGGCGACTTCGGTGTCGAGGTAACGGCCGTTGGGGATCAGCGCCGAGACCAGGTCCGACCAGGGCCAACGCGGGTAGGCGGCGGCGATTTCCATCTTCTTGCCGTCGGGGCTGCGCCAGGGGATGAGCTTGCCGTTCGGCTTGCGGACTTTGTCCTTGAGGAAGGCGAGCTCCATGCTCTGGCCGCCGCCGTAGGAGATGCCGGTGACGCCGACATCGCGCGGCTTCACCACCCCTTCGTCGGCCAGCAGCCCGAGCAGGTACTGGGTGTCGCGCGCCTCGTAGCGGCTGTCGGCGAGGCGGATGTAGCCGGCGGCGCAGGGGCCGGCGTGGTCGCCGCCGGTGCCGCCGCCGCAGGAGTTGCCGAAGCCGCGGGCCGTGTAGTTGATCACCGCGTAGCCCTGCTGGGCGTAGTAAACGTTGTTGTAGCGGTAGATCGTCGAGCCGTTGCCGGCTTCTTCGGGGGCCGGGCCTTCCGGCGAGGTCGTCTCGAAGTTGGTCTTGCTGCCGCCGAAGCCGTGCAGCATGACGATCGCCGGGAACGGGCCCACGCCCTTTTCCGGCAGGGTGACGTCGACGTCGAGCGGGACGCCGTCGAAGGACGGGACGCGCTGGGAGAGGTCGGCGGTCGGGCAGAAGCGGGTCCCGTACTGCAGCGTGCAGGGATGGCCGAAGGGCGCGCCCGCCGAAGCGGCCGCCGGCGCGGCGCCGACACCCGCGACCAGGCAAACGGCCGCAACCGAGGTTGCAGCAGCTAGAGAAACCCAACGTCTGCTCACGACTTGGCGAGCATACGCCGCTCTCGCCGTGTTGGGGAGGGCATGCCCCTCGCCCGGTTGGCGATTTCACGGATGCCCGGCAGCCTGCCCAAGACCCCTGCTCAGACCCGCACCCTGGCCGCGCTCGCGGCCACCCTCGCGATCGTCCTGCTGGCGGCGCTAGGGACCGCCGACAGCGCCCACGCCGGTCTGCTCGAACCGCGCGGCAACCAAGTCTGGTTCGGCGTCTCCGACACCGGCGACCCGGCCGCCTTCGGCCAGTTCAGCACCGCGGTCGGCCACCACCCGGCGGTGATCGAGTCCTTCCGCACCTGGGGCAGCGACTTCCCCGAGTCGATCGTCCGCTGGCAGACCGCGCGGGCGCGGCCGATGATCCACATCACCACCGCCGACAGCAACGACGGCCACGAGCTGATCAGCCCGCAGGCGATCGCCGAAGGCGGCGGCGACGAATACCTGCTGCGCCTCAACAAGCTGTTCTGGTCGAAGAAGATGCGCGCCTACATCAGGCCGCTGGGCGAGCCGAACCGCTGCCTCAACGTCTACGCCGCCTACGACTGCGAAGGCAACCCGACCGACGCCGCCCACCGCCCGCGCTGGTACAAGCTCGCCTTCCGCCGCATCTACATCCTCATCCACGGCGGCGGCAAGCGGGCGACGATCAACCAGCGCCTCGCCGAAGCCGGGCTGCCGCCGCTGACCGTCGCCGCGCCCGGGCTGCCGGCGGCGCCGGTGGCGATCGTCTGGTCCCCCCTCCCAGCCGGCTCGCCGACGACGAAGCAGAACCGGCCGCGCAACTACTGGCCCGGCTCGCGCTGGGTCGACTGGGCGGGGACCGACTTCTACGCCGGCTACCAGGAATGGAAGGCGCTGACCGGGCTCTACCGCCGCTACGCCGGCAAGAAGCCGTTCGCGCTGACCGAGTGGGGGATCGAAAGCGGCGACGACCCGGCCTTCGTCAGCCGCCTCTTCACCTGGGTCCGCCGCCACCCGCGGACGAAGATGCTCGTCTACTACCAGGACTTCGGCTCATCGAGCAGCTACCGGATCCAGAACTACTCGGCCAGCCTCGAAGTCCTCAGGGCCCGCCTTCATTCGCCGCTTTTCCCGCCTTTCGCCCCGGGTGCGCCGACTTTGCCGCCGCCTCCGCCCGGCGGTGTCGCGCCCGGCGGCGCCTAAGCAATTTGCGATGCAGGGCGCGGCGGTGGCGCAGCGCCCGGATCTCGGCTTTGGTGATCGGGTCGAGGGCGGTGATGCTCGAGTAGCCGGTCAGGTAGAGCCGGTGGCCGTCGGAGATCACCGGCGTGTAGGTGCCCTTCGGGTAGCGCCAGACCCTGCGGCCGCTCTTCATCATGAAGCCGGTGGTCGTTTTGTGGGTGAACTCGGAGACGTAGACGATGTCGCCGACCGCGGTCAGCGAGCCGACCACCTGGCCCCCCGCCGGCCGCTCCCAGCGCAGGCTGCCGTCCTTGGCGTTGAGCGCGTAGACGTTGCCGTCGAAGGAGCCGATGAAGACAGTCGGGTTGACGTGCCTGGTGTTGGCGACGGCGGGCGCCGAGTAGACGTAGCCGCCGGTCGAGTAGCTCCAAGCGAGGGTGCCGTCGCTGCTGTCGTAGCTGTAGACGCGGCCGTCGGTGTTGCCGGCGTAGACGCGGCCGTAGGCAACCGCGGGGGTCGAGTAGAACTGGCCGGAGGCGCCGAGGCCGGGGCCGAGCGAGCCGCTCTGCCAGACGAGCCTGCCGGTCCGCGCGTCGACCGCGTTCATGTGGCCGCCATAGTCGCCGACGAAGAGCTTGCCGCCGTAGTAGGCGGGCGCCGCCTTGATCGGGCCGCCGAGCGAGGTCGACCAGCGGGTGTTGCCGTTGACGGCGCTGAGCGCGTAGAGCTTGCCGTCCTCGCAGCCGAAGTAGACGGTGCGGCCGATCACCAGCGGCGAGGACTCGGCCCGCCCCGGCAGCAACCGTTTCCAGACGATCCTGCCGGTTTTCGCGTCGAGCTTGACGATGTGGCCGGGGACCAGGTTGACGATGTAGAGGCGGTGCTTCGAGTAGGCCGGCGAGGAGGCGTTGAGGCGGCCGATCGAGCGTTCCCAGAGAACCTTGCCGGTGTTGGCGTCGAGGGCGAAGGCGGTGCCGTTGTTGTTGACCGCGTAGAGGACGCCGCCGACGTAGATCGGCGGGAACTCGAGCAGCGGCCGCTCGGTGTAGCGCCAGACTTTGCGGAACGGCGGCGCGATCCCCCGCGCCGGCAGGTAGCGGGTGCGGGCGCGGTCGTAGCCGTAGATCGGCCAGTTGACGGTCGCCGCCGTTTTCGGCGGCGCCTTCGGCTTCTGCGGTACGAAGTGGCTGATCGCCTCCTGGTTGTGGACGTCCCCCGGCCGCTTCAGCAGCTCGTAGCCGACGATCCCGGCGCTGACGAGGATCCCGGCAGCGAGTAGGACGATCGCCAGGATCCGGTTGTGGCGATGCCAGAGCTGCGGTTCGAGGAGGTGCTTACCTCGCATCCGCGGCGCGGCGCTCGGACTCGTTCGAGATCCCCCGGATCAGCGTCTTGACCCCCTGCTTGACGGCGGCGATCGCGACCCCGCCGACGAGCGGCACGGTCGGCAGCGAGCGGACCGCGTAGACCATCCGCGTCCCCTCCCCCTCCGGGCTCAGCTCGACGGTGCCGACGTGGTCGCGGACCGGCAGCCCGGAGATCAGCTTGTAGGAGAAGCGCGAGGGCGACTCGTAGGCCAGCACCTCCTCGCGCAGCGGCGGCCCGACCGAGCGCAGGACCCGGATCGCGCCGACCCCGTTCGGCGCCGGCTCGCCCTCGCGCTCCAGCTCCGACTTGCGGATCGGCGTGATCGCGGCGTAGCCGCGGTGGTCGGTGAGGACGTCGAAGACGGTCTGCGGCGGCGCGGCAATGTGGCGCGCAAGCGTGAAACTTGCCATCGCAGAAGGTTAGGTCAACGCCCAGCGCTGCGGATCGCTGCCCTCGACCGCGACCGCTTCCCCGGCCAGGGCCATGTGGTCGAGGAAGGAGAGGACGATCTGCAGCACCCAGGCGCTGGCCGGCCCGCTGACGTTCTCCGGGCCGAGGAAGTCGGCGACGATTTCGAAGGCGGTGCGCTCGCCCTGCTCGAGCGAGGCGCGGACTTTGGCCTGGATCTCATCGACCTGGCGCCGCGCCTCGACGATCTTGGTGTCGACGTCGCGGAACGGGCGGCCGTGGCCGGGCAGGCAGAGGTCGGTCCCCAGCGGCTCGACCTCGTCGAGGCTGGCGATGAATTCGCCGACCGGATCGGGGCTGTGGCCGTAGTCGAAGAAGAGGATGGTGCGGCCGAGCAGGTGGTCGCCGGAGATCATCAGCCTGCTCTCGGGCTGGTGGAGGACGACGTGCGAGGGGGCGTGGCCGGGGGTCTCGTGGACCTGCCAGGTGCCGTGGTCGGTCTCGACCTCGACCCCGGGGACGAGCTCGCGGTCGGGCTCGCGGATCCCGTCGATCCAGACTTCGTCGTCGTCCTCGCGGGACGCGCGGTAGCGCTCCAGCGCCGCCGGCGGCACGCCGCTCTGGCGGGCGACCTCGAGCCGCTGCTCGAGCGCCGCGGCGGGGTCGTCGACCATCTGCCGGATGTGGCCCCAGCGCGGGTGCATCCAGAGCTCGCAGCCGGCCCGCTCGGTGATCGGCGCGGCGAGGCCGTAGTGGTCGGTGTGGGAGTGGGTGCAGACCAGCAGCTTCACGTCCTCGAAGCCGAAGCCGGCCTGGCCGAGGGCGAGGTCCATCGCCCGCAGCCGGCCCTTGCCGCCGATCCCGGTGTCGAAGAGGACGATGCCGTCGCCGGCGGCGAGCGCCCAGACGTTGCCGTGCGGGACGCCGGGCCAGGGCAGCGGCAGCCGCAGCCGCCAGATCCCCGGCAGCACCCGCTCGGTGCGCGGCGCGCTTGCTTTGGCGTCAGCCATGCCCGCGCATCCTTTCAGAGGCCAATTAGGGACTGGCGAAGCTCCGCGCTCTGGCCTGGAGCCGACCCGCTATCTGGTGTGGTCAATGTCGGAAGCGCGCACGCTGGCCGGCCGAGCGATTGTCGCCAATCCTCTTAGTCCCCAGCGGGGCGCTCGAACTCCTGCATGACGCCGGCCATCGCAAAGCACAGGGCGCCGGTCAGCGTGCCCCAGTTGGCGATCCCGGCGGCGAGCAGGTCGCCGTCGCGGTGGACGAAGGAGGCGACGGCGGAGACCATGAAGAGGACCGAGCCGACCTGGTTGACGACGACGATCCACCAGGAGAGGCCCGGCGGCGGGTGGCGCGGCAGCCAGGTCCCGGTCAGCTCGGCCATCGCGAAGTGGCCGGAGACGAGGAAGAGCGCGCAGCCGACGATGTCCGGCGACCAGATCAGCCGGTCCTGCTGGGCCGGGGTCAGTTCGGAGATGAACGAGTCGACGATGTTGATCGCGAAGACGAGCGTGCCGGCGAAGAGGACAACCGCGCTGAGGTATTCGAGCCGCGTCGTGCCGCGGGCCATCAGGACCGAGGTGAAGCCGCCGCTGCAGAAGAAGACGCCGCCGACGAGGTAGACGGTCGCCGGCAGCAGCGGACCGCCGACGTCGGCCTGGGCGAGGCCGGCGCCGATCGCGAACAGGGAGCCGCCGATCACGAACGAGGTCGCGGCGACGGCGTTGATCAGCGGCCGGTCGGAGTAGGTCTCGGCCCTTCTGCGGCTGCGGCCCATCGGCCGCCGAGGTTATTACGGCGAGACGAAGGTGCCGGGATCCGGACCGATGCGGCCCTCGCGGTCGAGGCGGGCGATCGCCGCGAGGTCGTCCTCGGAGAGCTCGAAGTCGAAGATTTCGAAGTTCTCACGCACCCGGGCCGGGGTGACCGACTTGGGGATGACGACGTTGCCGATCTGCACCTGCCAGCGGAGGACCACCTGCGCCGGGGTGCGGTCGTGGTGGGCGGCGATCGCGGTGATCTTCTCGTCCTTGAGCAGCGTGCCGCGGCCGAGCGGGCTCCAGGCCTCGGTGGCGATCGCGTGCTCGACGTGCCAGGCCCGCAGCTCCGCCTGCTGCAGGTAGGGATGGAGCTCGACCTGGTTCACGGTGGGCAGCTCCTCGGCCTCCTCGCGCAGCCGCTCGAGGTCCTCGACGCGGAAGTTGGAGACCCCGATCGAGCGCGACCTGCCCTCCGCCTTGATCCGTTCGAAAGCCCGCCAGGTATCGAGAAACCGGTCCTCGGTCGGCACCGGCCAGTGGATCAGGTAGAGGTCGAAGTGGCCGGTGTCGAGCGCCTCGAGACTGCGCTCGCAGGCCGCCAAAGTCGAGTCGTACCCCTGCTCGGAATTCCACAGCTTGGTCGTGATGAAGACCTCGTCCCGAGCCAGCCCACTGGCCGCGATCGCCGCCGCGACCCCGGACTCGTTCTGGTAGGCGGCAGCGGTGTCGATGTGGCGGTAGCCAACCGCGAGCGCCTCTTCGACCGCCCGCTGCGTCTCCGCCGGCGGCACCAGAAATACCCCGAACCCGAGCTGCGGAATCTCGACCCCGTCATGCAGGGTGACGGCGGGAATCTCGGTCGTGTGGGTCATCGGCTGCCTCCTCGGATCGGGTCTTAGCTGCGGGTACCCGTGCGGGAGGGCTTTATTCCAGATCGATAACAGCCTCCCTTTTCCTCCGACCTACCTCGGCATCGCGCCGCCACCCATAACCCAGGATTTACGAGTCCGCCATAGACCGTCCGCGGGGAGCCACTTGCAGCTTCAGGCGCCGATTCAGAGGCGTCGGCCCTGAGTCGCTTTCAAGCCTGGCAGTGACTTCGAGACCTCGCGCCACTAGCTTCCTGCCCGTTCGATTGAGTTGTATGCGGACACGAGCTGCACTGCCCGCTTCGATTGCGAATGGCGATGCCCAGATCAGATACCCCGCGCCCCATCCCCTGCGGTAACCCACGAGCCTGAGGTGCCCAGAACACGGAGTCGACCCATGGCAGGCGAGGTGGAGCAACCCCTTTCCGCCAGGAGACACCAGAATGCGGGTACCGCGAAGGGCAAGCCTGCCGCCCACCGAGGAAGATTGGGGGGAATCGCGAGCAGGCTCCGTGGGCCGCGGGGGAGTGTCGTCACCGGGAATGATGCGTCCGATTGCGGGGGCAGACCAGTCATTGGCAATGAACCACAGCTGACCACCCGACCCGGCAACGATTTCCTGCGGATTGGCGGACAAACCGAGCCCCTGCTTGAGGCGAGTAAGCGCGCCAGCGGGAGAAATCTTCCCAATGCCACCCCAATAGGTAAACCACATATTTCCGTCGGGGCCAGCAGTGATATAGCGAGGTTCTATGAGCTCCCCGCTCCCCAACTCCGTAATCTGGCCACCGGCGCTGACCTTCCCGACGTTGTCCGTGCCTGGATCGGTGAACCAGGCGCCACCATTAGCATCGGCGACCATGTTCCAAGGCGTACTGTCGGCATCAAGTCCGGCCGTGAACTCCTGGATTTCACCACCCATCGAGACCCTGCCGATCGCTGGCGTGGACCCGCTCCGGTCATTGAACCAAAGGTAGCTGCCATTCCCGGCAACGATTTCACGTGGAAGACTGCCAACGTCGAGGCCCGCGTGAAACAGCCTGACAATGGCTCCACCCCCTTGCTCCAATTCAACCCGGCCGATTGCCGGTGCTATTCCTCCGCCACCATAGGTAAACCAGATGTTGCCGTCGGGGCCACCTATGGCATCCCAAGGCGTCCCCGGAAGCGAGAACGCCGCTATTGATCCGTCGGGGGTTGCGAAACCAATTGCCGGAGAACTCCCAGCCGCCGTGAACCAAAGATTGCCGTCGGGGCCCACAATGATGGTTCGTGGTCGACTTCCTCCCAAGCCGGCGGTAAACCGAGTGATATCGCCGTCAGGGGCGACCCTTCCAATTGACGCCCCACTCGCCGTGGAACCGGCGTCCGCAAACCACACGTTGCCATCCGGACCAGCAACGAATGCTTCGGGAGAACTGAATTTGCTAAGCCCTTCATCGAACTCCTGAACGCTTCCGACCCCATCCATTCGGCCGATAAGAGCGTGGTACGACCCTTCTGGCCACCAAGAGTCTCCGAACCAGATGTGACCATCGGGGCCTGCGACAAGGCCTGCCAAATTGCTCGGATGCCCAACTGCCACAGGAAATTCCGTGATCACGGTCGGTGCCCCCAAGGCCCCGACTGGCCCCGCCATGCCAGCCCACATAGCTACGACAACTGCGATGAGCGCGGTCCGGAGGCGGGTGTCACCGCACCCAACTGCGGTGCCCCGCTTCCCGACCAAGCCAGATGTCCTCTGCCGCAGACTCACTCTTCGCACCGTGGTCGCCAGCCTATCAGCTTCGCAGCTAAAAGGTTGCAGGCCACCGCAAAGTTGCCCTAATGTGCCAGCTCAGAAATTCTAGCGATCACCCTCACATCGCCCTAACCTACACTCGACAACTCTTTAGTTGCTTCAATCGCCGCGCACACTGGGCACATGATCTAAACAAAAACAGGTCCTTCGCCAAATTCAACTCGAATGGGCGCATGGGGCCCAAAGCGCTTTCGGAGACGAACGCGTGCCTTCTGAACGTTTTCTGCTTCAACCCTTACGATGTTTTCCTTAACATCGAAGCCGACACCCTTAATGAGCCCGTGATAGCGAGGAATATGTTCGGCAAGGTATTCCAATCGCACAATCGGAACCACGGGAACGTCCGGAAAGCCAACAACATGCCCAGGCATCCTAAGGTCTAAAATCTGCCTGAGTTGATGAATATGAAGGTTTTGGTCTCGCGTGAAACCCACAACGATCTTTCCTGGATTGTGTGAACTCCAATTGCTCGCATACTCTCCAGCGTATATGCCAGCCACATGCATTCTGCACCAGGAATCAATGAGCCGCTGGTCATGCTCCCCCGGATACGCTTCTTCCTGTTGGCTTGCTTTCGTAGCCCCAGATGCACCTGCCACCGGACCGTCTACGCTGACCACAATCGCCACGAGAGCCAAGACCGCTAGACCGAGATTGCGACAGGAAATTTCGACTTGTGTCCGTCTATTGTCCATACGTTCGCAGGTGAATCGGGGTCAGTTCTTCATTCGTCAAAATCGCGGTATTGAGCGGCGGACCGTTTCCAGGTAGCAACGGAGTCGCGCAGGTTTCTCGATAGGTTTCGCTACCCAGCGGTCCTTTACCAACGCTCGTAAGGCCAACCGCAGTGTGGGTGCCCTCAATCCATACGGGTCCGCCGCTGTCACCCTCCTGGACCTTTGCGTTAAAGCAGTATGCCCTTCCCGATCTCTGCAGGGGATCTCTCGGAAAGACAACATCACCGTTTAGCGGTCCGCATTCCGCCTGTCCCGAGCGCTCGCCTGCATGGCAGACATGAGCCCCGCGTAGTGGCATTGGAGCCACGGCCTTGACCGTTATCGCGCTCCCCCCTCCGAGGTTGATCTTGACTGGAGCCTCAGAGTCGAATTCGACATCAATCGCCTCGCCGTCGGCCACCCGCCAGACTGGGTTCGGGCCCCAGCCCGAGCGTGCAACGTTGCCTAGCGGCTTCATTTCTCCTGATTCGTTTTCGCGATGGTATTCCTGCCCTAAATCTCCACAGTGAGCGGCAGATAGAAGAAAGTACTTCTTTGCTCCGCTCTTGAGCTTCGCAAACGCACCGAAGCCCGCCGAGCACCCTCCTCCATGGCCGCTACGAACAAAGTCTCCGGCAAACACGGGCCCAATAGCTTTCTTCCATCCAGCAACGTAATGTGGCGATTCACTCAGCGAGACGGTCACCGGTGCCCCGGCGCCGAGCAGGTTGTCGATGCGCGTTTCTGCCTGCGCGACGTCGGTGGCGCCCACAGCAGCGGTATTACCAACGATGTCGATTCCATTGGAGACGACCAACCCCGGCGGAAAGGAGGCTTCTGCGGATTCGATGCTTGCCTCAGCGGCTTCCAACGCGGCGAGTGGGCTGGTCGGCGCAGTCGTAAAGCCGGCAACTCTGTCCGGTGCCACCAGCCCTGCTCCTAGCTGGAGAGACGCAATGGAAGCGGACTGGTTTGAAGTGAAGCCGACCCTCATCAAGCCGCCAGCTTCTTCGGATATGTATACACCAGCGAACGTGCCAGACTGGTGTGCTCGGCCCCACGCTTCAATCAGGGAAATGTCGTGATCCATATAGTACTGTCGGTATTCCAGCTCGGCGACGTCCCCTGCTCGCAGGGGAACCCCCCATCGTTCCCATGAGGATCGCGCCACTTCCCCCGCCGGCGTCTGCGGGTTCGCCCAAGCGCCCATCAGGTCGTAGATTCGTTCGTTGATCGCTACTTCATTGCCTTTGAGGTCCAGGTCGAGGCCGAATTCTTCGCGGAACTTCTTGATGTCGGAGAAGCGCGGGGGTTCTTCGGCTTCGGGGTCGGGCGGGGGCGTGTAGGGGACGTTGACCCAGAAGCGTTCGCTCGCGCTCTGGCCGAGGCGGTCGGTGACGAGGACTTCGAGTTGGAGGATTCCCGGAGGGAGGAGGGCGGTTTCGGTCGCCCATTCGGTCGTCTGGGTCGTGCATTCGAGCCAGGGTTTTTCTTTTTCGCAGTTCTTTTCGTTGACGACCGTGTCGCCGTTGGCGATTACCTGGATCGAGGTGATCCCCTCCGGTGAGTGGGCCTGGACGGTGAGGTTGTAGGCACCGATGGCAATCGGGTTAGCGGTTTCGCGGGCTTCGATGTCATGCAGGTTTCCCGCGATGTCATCGATCAGCGGCGGTTCTTTGGCGTTCCACCATTTGAAGACGGAGCCGTCGTCGCCGACGTCATAGGTGACGGCCGCTTCGCCGGCCGGGACGACCCGCGTGCTGCGGGTCGGGGCGTCGGTGTATTCGAACTGGGTCGTCTTCGGCGTTTTGCCTTCGATCGAGACGGTCACCGATTTGACCCGGCCGTAGGTCGCTTCGTAGGCGACTTCTCCCCAGGTGCCGTTGGGGAGGGTGACTTTCGTCATCCGATGGGCAGCGTCGTACTGGTAGGACGTTTTGCCTTCCGGGCCGCTGGCGGCGGTCAGCAGGTCGCCGCTGTGCGTGTAGTCGACCGTGCCGGCTTCTTCGCCTTCGATCGATTCGACCAGGCCGCTCGAGGTCTCGACTTCGACGCTCGGGTCGTCGGCGGGCGGGGTGTATTCCTGCGGCGCCGGGTGGAATCCGAACGCCTGCCACTCCTGCACCCGGTTGTTTTCGGCGTCGGTGATCCAGAGGCTTCCCCTGCCATCGCTCTCGAGCCCGATCACCGGACCGAGGTCGAGCTGGCCCTCGCCGCTGCCCGTCGAACCGAACTGGGTCAGGTAGTGGCCGCTCGCATCGAAGCCCTCGACGCGGTCGTTGCCGACGTCCGCGACCCAGATCCTTTCCTGGGGGTCGATCGCAATTCCGTCCGGCTGCGAGAACTGGCCGTTGCCGCTGCCCGTCGAACCGAACTGGCGGATGAAGCTCCCCGTCGAGGAGTACTCGACGACTTGGTCGCTGCCGTAGTCGGCGACGAGAACGTCGTCAGCGGAATCGACCGTGACTGCCATCGGCGTTTCCAGCAGGCCGGGGCTGGTGATTCCGGCAACCCGCAGGAATTCGCCTTTTTCGTTGAACTCCTCGAGCCGGTGGTTCGTGGTGTCGGCGACCCAGACGTTGCCTTTGGAATCAATCGCGATGCCGCGCGGTTCGCGGAGCTGGCCGTTGCCGATCCCGGTCGAACCGACGCGGCGGACCCATTCGCCGGACGGGTGGAAGACGTCGATCCGGTTGCCGGCAAGGCTCGTGACCCAGATGTCGCCGTTCGGCGCGATCGCCAGCGCCGAGGGCGAGCTGAGGTCCCCGTTGGAGCTGCCGGAGACCCCGTTGCGGCAGACATCCCCGGAGGCGGCGGTACAGACGCGCTGTTCGGCTTCCGGGGCGCCGGCTTCGAGCTTGGTCCTGTTGACCGACCTGCCGAAGGTGAGGACAAAACTCCCCACCGAGTCGAGCTCCTCGACCCGGTTGTTCGTCTTGTCGGCGATCCAGAGGTTGCCCTGAGCGTCTTCGGCGACGTCGGCGGGGTGCTTCAGCTGGCCGCCTTCGGTGCCGAACGCGCCGAACGAGGACTCGAAGCTGGAGGCGTATTCGGTGAGGAGGCCCGGGACCTGCCAGCGCTGGACACGGTTGTTTTCGGTATCCGCGACGGACAGCCGTCCCTGCCCGTCGACCTCGATACCGGCGATCGAGCTGAGGTTCAGCTGTCCGGACCCGCTCCCGGCGGACCCGACCCTGGTGACGTAGTCACCGGCTTCGTCGAAGGCCTGGATCCTCTGGTTGCCGATCTCGGTAACCCAGACCACGCCCTGCGAATCGACGGCGATCCCGGCCGGTTCGGAGAGCTGGCCCGGGCCGCTGCCGGTCGCCCCGACCTGGCGCACGAAGCCACCCGCCTGGTCGTACTCGAAGAGGCTGTCGGCTTCCCGGTCAGCGACCCAGACGTCGCCGCTCGGGCCGACCGCGACAGCGACCGGCAGGTTGAGCTGGCCGGTGCCGCCGGTACCGACGGCGCGGATGAATTCGCCGGCTTCCGAGAGCTCCTGGACGCGGTGGTTGGCGCTGTCGGCGATCCAGAGATCGCCTTTCGCATCGATCGCGATTCCGCGTGGTTCGAGGAATTTGCCGTTGGTCGTGCCCGCCGATCCGACCCGGCGGACCCATTCCCCCGAGGCGTTGAACTCATCGACCCGGTTGCCCGCGGTGCTGACGACCCAGAGGTTGCCTTTCGCGTCGATCGCGAGGCCCGCGGGCGAACTGAGGTCGCCGTTGCCGCTGCCGGCGACGCCGTTCTTGCAGACGTCCCCTGAGGCCGCGGTGCAGATCCGCTGCTGCGCTTCCGGGGCGCCGGCTTCGACCTTCGTCTTGTTGACCTGCTTGCCGAAGGCGAGGACGAACTGGCCGGAGCCGCTGTACTTCTCGACCCGGTTGTTGGTCCGGTCGACGACCCAGAGATTTCCGGCGGCATCGGCGGCGACGTCGGCGGGCCGTTTCAGCTGGCCGCCGGCGGTGCCCGAGGACCCGAACGAGGACTGGAAGGCCGGCGGGTCGACGGGTTCTTCGACTTCGGCCGGCAGCAGGTCGGTGCTGGCCGGGTCGTCGACGGCGATTTCGGAGAGCTCGCCGGCTTCGCGCTCGAATTCGACCGCGGCGTCGCCCGATGCCCGTTCTTCGACCGCTTCGCCGTCTTCGTCGAAGACCGTCGCGGCGCCGGATCCGCCGCCTTCCGCGGCGAGCGCATAGCCGCCCGGTTCCTTGGTGACGACCGCCTGGATCGCCGGGTCGAAGGCTTCTTCGCCGTTCTCGGTCGGCAGTTCGACGGCGCTTTCGACCGCGCCGCTTTCCTGCACGATCGTCGCTTCCTCGGGCGGGCCCGGCGCTTCCGGTTCCTCGATTTCCAGCGTCGGCGTCTGCGCCAGCGTCCAGCCGTCGCCGAATTCGCTGTCCTGGGAGCTCGGCAGCAGCGAGTTGTAATAGCGCTCGACTTCGAGGTCGGCGGCGGCGCCCTGGACTTCGACGTCCTGCTGGCGGTAGACGAGATTGCCGTTGACCAGGTTCACCGCCAGTTCGGGACGGACCGGGTCTTCTTCTTCGTCTTCGCTCCCCTGCCCGTTCGGCAGCGGGAAGTGCTGCAGGGTGTATTCGCTGGACATCCCGGTCGCCGGGATGAATTCGAACTCGACCTTGCGTTCGCGCGGGGTGTTCCCCGCGTAGTCCTTGACGACGACGCGCAGGGTGTGGTGGACGTCGGCGCTGAGTTCGTTCAGTTTCAGCGTGTAGACGGCGCTCAGCGGGCAGCTGTCGCACGAGCCGGGAGAGCCGGGCTGGGTCCAGGTCTGCTCCGGAGTGCCTTTGCCGTCGAGGAAGACTTCGATGCTCTTGACGCCCGAGCGCTTGCTCGACGCATCGGCATTCGAGCCATCCGTCGCGTTGATCGTCAGGTTGTAGACCGGCAGGGTGAGCTTGTCGAAGCCGGTGGTGTCTTTCGCGTCCCCTTCGGTCTCATCGGTCGCCCGCGCCAGCTGGCCCGCCAGTTCGACTTCCGGCGGCGTGCGGTCGACCTTCATCATCCACGCGTAGGTGGTGGTGAACTTGCCGAGGGCGTCTTCGGCGCTGCCCTGCACTTCCTTTTCGCCCTCGCGGAAGCTGTCGGCGGTGACGTTCCACTGGAAGTTGTAGCTGGCCGGGCAGAGGCTGCCGTAGTGGCCGCTGCAGCCCGAGCCGGTTTTCGCGAGCGGCGGATCCCCCGCGGGTGAGATCCAGCCCTGCATGACACCGAGGCCAGGGTCGCTGGCGCTGAGGTTGATCGTGAACGGCGAGTTGTCCTTGACCCAGCCGGCCGGGTAGCCGCTGACGCTATTGATCGCCGGGTTCTCGGGGTCGTCGAGGTAAAGAGTCGCCCCGCCCAGCTCGTATTCGCGGCCGCATTTGATTTTCGAGCCGGATGCGGCTTCGAGGCCGAGGAACGCGGTGCGAGCACCGCCCCCGAGGTTGCCGCCCCCGGTATCGAAGCCGGTGCCCCAGCCGGACGGATAGGCGGTCAGCAGCGCCGACCAGAAACCGCCGTTGTTCCAGATGCCGGCGTAGCCGTGGGGCTCGTTGGCGGTGCAGCCGTGGGCGTCGTAGTGCAGGGGCCCATAGATCACCCGGTGGAAGTAGGCGGTCGAGTTGGGGGCGCCGAGCCACCAGCGCCCGTAGCTGCCGGCGCCATAGCTCGTTTCCGAGCGCGAGCGCACGTAGAGGCCGTTGCCCCAGCAGGTGACGATGCAGGAGCGCTGGCCGATGTACGTTTCGGAGCTCGGCACGCCGCTCCACTGCCAGTTCCAGTAGTTGAGCTTGCTGGTGTCGGTGAAGCCGGACCAGTTTTCGACGACTTCGGGGTCGACGAAGATCGGGTAGGCGACGTCCATCTCCCGGTGCGGGACTTCGATCGCCAGCGAGTCGCCTTCGACCGCGAGGCTGACCGGGACCGGGTTCCCCTGGGCGTCGACCGCGTGCGGCGCCGTCACCCCCGCCAGCATCTCGCCGCCGGCAGCGACGACTTCGGCGCCGCCGCCTTCGGTCGCTCGCAGCGTCGCCCCCGCCGGCATCGCGACGTGGAAGGGCAGGCGCTCCGGGCTGTTGCGCGAGAGCAGCTGAGCTGAGAGCTCGAGGCCGGAGGAGACCGGCGCCAGCAGCAGGCCCGTGTCTTCCTCAGCTTCGGGAAAGAAGAGACCTTCCGCTTCCACCGGGTTGGCGGTGCTGCCCGGACGCCCGTTCTCGGCGGTCAGCTCGACACCGTCGTCGCCGACGACGATCGGTTCGTCGGCCGCTTCGGGAAGTTCGAGGTCGACGAGCGGGTTGTCGGCGACGTAGCCGCCCCCATCAGCTTCTTCGAGGGAAAGATCGACCTTCCGCACTTCGCCTTCGGCGTCGGCGGTCCGGATCGGCACCGCCGATTCGAGCAGCATCGGTTCGCCGCCGACCGTCACCAGCGCTTCGGTCGGCGATTCGACCCGCACCAGGTGAACTTCGGAGAGCGCCCGCGAGGGGTCGGCGTCGATCGCTTCCAGCTGCGCGGTGAAGCTCTCTTCGAGCAGGGTTTCAGCTTCGACCGGCGAGAGATCGGTGTAGGCGTAGGTCGATTCCTGACGTTCGATCGCCGCCGGGTCGGAGTCACCCGCCGCCACCGCCACGTGAGCGGCAACGGTCGGAACCACACACATCAGCAGCAGCGCGGCGAACGCGGCACCAACCCGCGAACGCTCCACACCGTCTCCCCCTGCCGACACTCACGACCCCTTTGCTTTGTTTGAAAAATCAAACAGTTACCAACTGGATACGGGTCGTGACCTTAATGCGGTGAACTCCAAGTTCCATACCTAAAACTAAAAAAGCTTCAGATAAATTGAGTGGTTCGCTGCCCTTTTCCTTTCTGGTGCAAACGCTCAACCCGGTGTGTCAACCACTCGACACACCGGTTCGCAAAGAGGCGACGGTCGAAGCGCTCGCCTTCTGGAGAGAAACGAAGCGAGGAGGTCTGGCGAAACTAGGAGGTTGCCAGGCCGATGGCCAGCAGCGGGAAGGCGCACATGACGCCGAGGTAGAGGCCCATCGCGGCGCCGGCGCGGATGCCGGTGTTGCGGGAGCGGGCGCCGGCGATGACGCCGATCAGGAAGATGACGCCGGCGATTCCGAGGCCGATCCAGAAGACGGGAGGCATTGCGGCGGCAACCCTACCGGAAGCCGGGGCGCCGCAAGCCCTCCCCCAGCCGGGTTGAGATCGGGCAGGAATCGGTCGGCGGGCATCAAAGCGCACAACCATGAATGCGACCGGCGGCAAGAACAGCAAGCTGATCCTGGCGGCGATGATCTTCGCGGTGTCGATGACCTTCATCGACCAGACGATCGTCGCGATCGCCGTCCCCACCCTGCAGGACGACCTCCACATGACGGCGACCGGGGTGCAGTGGATCATCAACGGCTACCTGCTGGCGCTGGCCGCCCTGTTCGCCTTCGGCGGCCGCCTCGCCGACATCGCCGGCCACCGGCGGATGGTCGTGATCGGCGTCGTCACCTTCGCCACCGCCTCGGCGCTCTGCGGCGCCACCCCGACCGGGTCCGGCGCCGAGGCCTGGATGATCACCTTCCGCGTGATCCAGGGGGCCGGCGCGGCGCTGATGTTCCCGGCGGCGCTGGCGATCGTGCTCGAGGCCTTCCCCGTCGCCCAGCGCGGCCGCGCCCTCGCCCTCTTCTTCGGCATCGCCGGCGGCCTCACCTGCGTCGGCCCGCTGGCCGGCGGCTACCTGACCGAGTGGACCTGGCGGGCGATCTTCTGGGTCAACGTCCCGGTCGCGATCATCGCCCTGATCCTCACCTTCAAATCGAAGCCCGAGGACGTCAAGCGCCCCTCGCCGCTCGACTACAGAGGGACGGCCCTGATCACCGCCGGGATGGGGCTGCTGGTGCTCGGCCTGCAGCAGTCGTCCGTCTGGGGCTGGGGTGACGTCAGGACCTGGGCGGCGATCGCCGTCGGCATCGTCCTGCTCGTCGTCTTCGTCTCCTACGAGCTCAAAGTCGCCAACCCGCTGCTGCGCCTGCAGGTCTTCAAGGACCGCGCCTTCGCGGTCGACAACATCATCCTCTTCCTGCTGATGATCCCGTTCGTGCCGCTGTTCTTCTTCGCCAGCATGTACGCGCAGATCTCGCTCGGCGAAAGCGCCTCTGAAACCGGCCTCTACCTGCTGATCTTCTTCGCCGGCTTCGTTCTCGCCTCGCAGCGCGGCGGCCAGATCCTCGACCGGGTCGGCGCCCGGCCGGCGGTCGTCTCCGGCTGCGCCGTCGCCGCCGGCGGCTTCTTCCTCTGGGGCCACTCGCTGACCGATCTCTCGGTCGGCAGCCAGTGGCCGTTCATCGTCGTCGCCGGGATCGGCTGCGGCCTGATCCTCAGCCCGGCCAACACCGACGCCCTCAACCGGGTCGCCAAGGACCGCTACGGCGAGGCGACCGGGATCACCCAGACGGTCCGCAACTTCGGCTCCAGCCTCGGCCTCGCGATCCTCGGCACGGTCCTGATCAGTGAGAACCGCTCCAACCTCGAGTCGACCCTCGGCGCCAAAGGGATCCCGAAGTCGGTCGCCGACAACATCGCCGACCAGATCAGCCAGGGAGCGAGCGCGGGCAAGGAAGCTCCGGCGGGCGCCGGGGCGCACGTCGAAAAGGCCTTCAACACCGTGCAGGAAGCGATCGCCCACGACTTCGCGCTCGCCTCGCGCACCGTCTTCTACGCGATGGCCGGGGTGATGGCCGTCGCCTTCGTCGTCGCCCTGCTGAAAATGCCGGCCGGCAAAGTCGAAGCGGAGATCGAGGAGCCGGCGGCGCCTGTCTCCGACCCCGCCTAGAAGAAGGTCGGCTGCCGGCGCCCCTTGCAATATCGACCCCCCCCAGAGCCGGGTCAATGTTGCAAGCGCGGGGAAAAATCGCTGATACGTTGCCCGCGTGAACGGCTGCTCGCGTCGCCTGTCTGGGGGACTCGCGACGATCGCGGCGCTCCTCGCCGCCCTCCTCTCCCCCGCCCTCGCCGCCGCCGCCGGACCGGCGCCGGAACCGGAATCGCAGTCGCGCCAGGCGGCTGAAGTGCTGGCCCGCCGCTACGCGCCGATCACGATGCTGAAGGAAGAGGAGGACCCGCCCTGCGAAACCAGCGCCGAGCAGTACGAGCCGACCAGCATCGACACCGTGCTCGGCAACCCGACCGTCACCCTCACCGCCTTCATCCCCGGCAAGGGGCTGGTCGAAGTGAAGAAGGCACCGACCGCGGCCGACATCGCCGGCCTCAGCGGCGAGTACTACCTCAACCTGACCGGCGAAGCGCTCGGCGAAACCTGCGTCTACGCGAAGGAATTCCAGAAGCTCGAGCGCGAACACAAGGCGCCGGCCGTCACCTACGCCCACATCGCCCGCGAGAATGGGCACTCCGGGTTCGCCCTGCAGTACTGGTTCTTCTGGTACTTCAACCAGTTCAACGACCTCCACGAGGGCGACTGGGAGGGGATGCAGATCACCTTCCCGGAAGCCGAGTCGCCGCGGGAAGCGCTGGCCCAGGAACCGGACCAGATCATCGTCTTCCAGCACGCCGGCGGCGAGCGCGCCGACTGGGACTCCTCGAAGGTGCAGAAGGAAGGCACGCACCCGATCGTCTACCCGGCAGCTGGCTCGCACGCGACCTTCTACGACTCCGCGGTCTACGTCCAGAACGGCCAGAACGGGTCCGGGCTGGGCTGCGACGTGACCACCGAACCGCTGCGCGAACTGCGGCCGCAGCCGGTCCTGCTGCCGGAACGGGTGCCGCGCACGGGCGAGTTCGAGTGGCTCAGCTACTACGGCCGCTGGGGCGAACGCGAAAAGGGCTACAACAACGGCCCGCAGGGGCCGCAGACGAAGTCCGCCTGGCGCGAACCGTTCACCTGGATGAGCGAACAGCGAACGACCAGCCCGCAGCTGCCGGGCGGCGCCGTCCCCGGGCTCGGCGAACCGGTGGCGAAAGCCTTCTGCGGCGCCGTCGCCACCGCCTCGGAGCTCGTCAACCTCGACATCAAGTCGCGGCCGGCGCTGATCATCACCCTGCTCGTCGTCGGCCTGCTGATCGCGATGTTCGTCGGCCTCACCCGCTGGCGGCCGATCGACCTCGAGCAGCTGCGGGCGCGACGCTCGTTCGGCCAGCTGGCGCGGACCGCGCGCCAGCTCTACGGCCGCCACTGGCGCGTGCTGGTGCCGGTCTCGATCGTCGCGATCCCGATCGTCGGCGGCGTCACCTGGGTCGCCGGCCTGGTCGGCAACGTCCACACCGGCGGCCGCGCCGGCAGCTCCGGGCTCAACATCGAAGTCGGCAGCCTGCTCGAAGCCCTCGCCCGGCCGGCGGCGATGGCGGTCGTCGCGGCGATCGTCATCGTCCTCGTCCAGCTGCTGCTCGAAGGCGAGGAGCGACCGGGGTTCCGGGCCGCCTTCGCCGCCGCGCGGCCGCGCTTCTGGCGGGTGGTCGGCGCCCAGATGCTGTTCGTGCTCGGCATCTACGCGCTGCTGATCACGATCGTCGGCATCCCCTTCGCGTTCAACAAATACGTCGCCTGGAGCTTCGTCAAGCAGGAGGTCCTGCTCCAGGACCGCGGTATCCGCGAGTCCTTCCACGGCAGCGCCGACCTCGTTCGCGGCCGCTGGTGGCACACCGTCCGCTTCACCCTCTTCCTCTTCGTCCTCGCCACCGTCACCGGCCCGATCCTCACCTTCGCCCTGATCTTCACCAACCTGCCGCTGATCTGGGTCGACCTGCTCGGCTCGCTGATCTTCGCCCTGCTGATCCCCTACGTCGCCATCGGCGAGACCCTCCTCTACCTCGACCTGCAGGCGCGGGCCGAGACGGTGCCGGCGAAGCCGCCGCGCTCCTGGCGCCCCTGGCACCCGCGCTCGTTCGGGCGGACCCGGCGCGACTGGTCGCCGCTGCCAGCCACCGGATAGGTTTCCGGGCGTGAGGATCCTCGCCTTCAGCGACCTGCACCGCGACCTCGGTCAGGCGGCGGAGCTGGTCGAGATGTCGGCCGACGCCGACGTCGTGATCGGCGCCGGCGACTTCGCCTCGGTTCACGAGGGGCTGGAGGAAACGATCGACGCCCTCGCCCCGATCACGACGCCGACGCTGCTGGTGCCCGGCAACAACGAGACGGTCGACGCCCTGCGCGCCGCCGCCGGCGCCGAGTGGAGCGCGGCGACCGTCCTGCACGGCGAGGGGACGGCGATCGACGGGGTCGAGTTCTTCGGCCTCGGTGCCGGCATCCCGGTGACCCCCTGGGAGTGGAGCTTCGACCTCGACGACGAGGCGGCGACGCAGATGCTGGCGCCCTGCCCGGAGGAGGCGGTGCTGGTCCTGCACTCGCCGCCGCGCGGCCACTGCGACAGCGCCGGCGGCGACACCCATTTCGGCAGCCCGGCGCTGGCGGCGGCGATCGAGGCGAAGCGCCCGCGGCTCGCCGTTTTCGGCCACATCCACGAGTCCTGGGGCTGCGAGAGCGAGCTGAACGGGACGCCGCTGCGCAACCTCGGGCCGAAGGGGACCTGGCTCGAGGTCTGAGCCCGGCCGGCGTGGAATCGAGCGCTCCAAAGCGTGCCGGAATCGTCCTCGCGACGCTGATCCTCGTCGCCGGCGTCGCCAACCTCAACCTGGCGGTCGCCAACGTCGCCCTGCCGGACATCGGCAAGGACTTCGACGCCAGCCAGGTCTCGATGGACCTGATCGCGGTCGGCTACTCGCTCGGGCTCGCCGGCTCGGTCCTCTACCTCGGCGCGATCGGCGACCGCTACGGCCGCAAGATGCTGCTGTTGCTGGGAATGGCGCTCACGATCCCGGCCTCGGTCCTCGCCGCCTTTGCCCCCTCGGCGACCGTCCTCTTCCTCGCCCGCGTCTTCGGCGGCGTCGCCGCCGGCATGGCATACCCGACGACCTTGGCGCTGATCACCGCGCTGTGGGAGCCGGGCCCGCAGCGGACGAAATCGATCGCGCTGTGGTCGGCGCTCGGCGGCGGCCTTTCGGCGCTCGGGCCGCTGCTAGCCGGCGGGCTGCTCGAAGTCTTCGACTGGTGGTCGGTCTTCATCGTCACCGCACCGCTGGCCGCGCTGGCGCTGTTCATGGCATGGCGCTTCGTGCCGGCACACGTCAACGAGACCACCGCGGCGGTCGACCACCCCGGCGGCTTGATCTCGATCGTGATGGTGGCGACCCTGGTGCTGGCGATCAACCTCGCCCCCGAACCGGGCCAGGGACAGACGGCGATCATCCTCGGGATCGTCGCGGCGGCTGCGATCGGCGCCTTTCTCCTCCGCGAGCGGCGGGCGAGGAACCCGCTCTACGACCTCCATGTCGCCGCCCGACCGACCTTCTGGGTCGCGGCCTGCGCCGGGATCATCGTCTTCGGCTCGCTGATGGGGGCGATGTTCGTCGGCCAGCAGTTTGTCCAGAACGTGCTCGGATACACGACGCTCGGCGCCGGGGCGGCGATCCTGCCGGGGGTGCTCGGGATGGTCGTGGTGGCGCCGCGCTCGGCGAAGCTGGTCGAGTCGCACGGCTCGCGCTTCGTCCTCCTGCTCGGCTACGTCTTCTGCCTGCTCGCCTTCCTCGTCATGTTCGCCCTTTGGGAAGAGGACTCGGCCTACTGGGAAGTCGGGCTCGGGTACCTGCTGGTCGGGATCGGGGTCGGCTTCGCCGGCACCCCGGCCTCGCGCTCGCTGACCGGATCGGTGCCGGTCAAACGGGCCGGGATGGCGTCCGGGACCGCCGACCTGCAGCGCGACCTCGGCGGCGCGATCCTGCAGTCGATCTTCGGCGCCCTGCTGACCGCCGGCTACGCCTCCAGCTTCAGCAACCAGATCGCCGCCTCGCCGGAAGCGCAGCACATCAGCCAGAACATCCAGAACGAATTGACCAAGTCGTTCTCGGGCGCCGTCAACATCGCCGAGAAGTACCCCGAATACGCGCCCCAGATCGCCGCCGCCGCCCGCAGCTCCTTTCTCGACGGCGGCGACTGGACCTACGCCGCGGGGATGATCGCGATCGGCCTCGGGATGGTGATCGTCTTCTTCCTCTTCCCCCGCCGCAAGCGGGAGCTGGAGCTGCTCGACGGCTACCACGCCGAGGACACGGCGGCGACCGGCGGCTGACCGAGCCGGCGCTCCCCGCCCGCTAGCCTGATCGGCGGGTCAGAACCGAAGGAGGACTTCGATGAGGGTGGCTGTACTGGGGACCGGGGCCGCCGGGCGCGCGATCGCGACCAGGCTGCTGGGGCTGGGGCACGAGGTGACGATGGGGTCGCGCACGGCCGACGGCGAGGCGCTCGCCGAGTGGCTCGCCGCCAATCCGGGCGAGGGCGCCAAGGGCGGCACCTTCGCCGCGGCTGCCGCCGGCTCCGAGCTGGTCTTCAACTGCACCGCCGGGACCGCCTCGCTGGCGGCGCTGGAGGCGGCCGGAGCCGGGAACCTCGCCGGCAAGACCCTGGTCGACGTCGCCAACCCGCTCGACTTCTCCGCCGGCTTCCCGCCGCGGCTCTCGGTCTGCAACGACGACAGCCTCGCCGAGCAGATCCAGGCCGCCTTCCCCGAGACCCGGGTGGTGAAGTCGCTGAATACCGTCAACAACGCGGTGATGGTCGACCCCGGCCGGGTCCGCGGCGACCACGCGGTCTTCATCTGCGGCGACGACGAGGCGGCAAAGGCGCAGGTCCGCGCCCTGCTCGAGGCGTTCGGCTGGCCGCACGACTCGATCGTCGACCTCGGCGACCTCAGCGGCGCGCGGGCGACCGAGATGTACCTGGCGCTGTGGGTGCGGCTCTACGGCACGCTCGACAGCGCCGACTTCAACATCGCGATCGCGCGCTGAGTGCGATGACGCGGACCGTCTCGGTGATCGGCGTACCGACCAGCGCCGGCGCCTTCGCGCCGGGCCAGGAGCAGGCGCCGGCGGCGCTGCGGGCGGCGGGGCTGCTGGAGGCGTTGGCGGCGGCTGGGCTCGGGGTCGCGGACGGCGGCGACCGCGAGGTCTGGCGCTGGCGGCCCGACCGCGACCAGCCGCGGGCGCAGAACCTCGGCCAGGTCGCGGCGATCGTCCGCGAAACGGCGGCCCGGGTCGCCGAGGCGGCGGCCGAGTCCGAGGTGACGCTGGTCCTCGGCGGCGACTGCACGGTCGGGATCGGCACCGTCGCCGGCCACGTCGACGCCGACGAGGAAGCCGAGGAAGAGCGGGTCGGGCTCCTCTACTTCGACACCCACGCCGACCTCAACGTCCCCGACGCGGTCCCAGAGGGGGCGCTCGACTGGATGGGGATGGCCCACATGCTCGGCGTCGCGGGGGCGCGGGCGGAGCTGGTCGAGGTCGGCGACCGGGTGCCGCTGCTGACCCCGGCGCAGGTGCTGCTGTTCGGCTGGGGGCCGGAGCAGGCGACCGAGTTCGAGGCGGAGCGGGTGCGCGAGCTGGGGATCGAGCGGGCGACGGTCGCCGCGGTCGCCGCCGACCCCGAGGCCGCGGCGGCTGTGGCGCTGGCGTCGCTCGAACCGCGCTGCGAGCGGCTGCTCGTCCACCTCGACGTCGACGTCGTCGACTTCACCGACACGCCGCTCTCGGAGAACTGGGGCCGCAACGAGGGGCTCGCCTTCGCGACCGCGCTGCGCGCCCTGCAGGTCCTGCTGCGCTCGCCGAAGCTGGCGGCGCTGACGATCACCGAGCTCAACCCCGACCACACCGAGGAGGGGTCCGACGCGATCGGGCGCCTGGTCGCCGCGGTCGCCGAGGGGCTGGCGGCGTGAGCACGGAGGCCGCAGCGCCCGCGGCCGGCGACGGCGTCGCCTTCAAGAGCGACGCCGGCCGCTGGCTGCTCGCCGTCGCCGTCGCCGGCTCGGGGATGGCCTTCCTCGACGGCACCGTCGTCAACGTCGCCCTGCCGGACATCGGCCGCGATTTCAACGCCTCGACCAGCTCCCTGCAGTGGATCCTCAACGGCTACCTGCTGACCCTCGCCTCGCTGATCCTGCTCGGCGGCTCGCTCGGCGACCGCTTCGGGCGGCGGCGGGTCTTCGTCCTCGGCGTCGGCGTCTTCACCTTCGCCTCGCTGCTCTGCGCGGCGGCCCCCAGCGTCGAGGCGCTGATCGGGGCGCGGCTGCTGCAGGGGATCGGCGGCGCCCTGCTGACGCCGGGCAGCCTGGCGATCATCGAGGCCAGCTTCCGGCCCGCCGACCGGGCGCGGGCGATCGGCGCCTGGTCGGGCCTCGGCGGCGTCGCCACCGCCTTCGGGCCGCTGCTCGGCGGCTGGCTGATCGGCGCGATCTCCTGGCGGGCGATCTTCGTCATCAACCTGCCGATCGGGATCTTCGTCGCCTGGGCGGCGACCGAGCACGTGCCGGAGAGCCGCGACCCGATGGCCGCCGAACGGATCGATTACCTGGGCGCGATCCTCGCCGCGCTCGGGCTGGCGGGCACCACCTACGCCCTGATCGAAGCCTCCGAAGGCTCGGCTGGGGTGCTTGCCGCCGGCATCGGCGGCGTCCTCGCCCTGGTCGCCTTCTTCTTCGCCGAGCGCCGCAGCCCGATGCCGATGCTGCCGCTGGAGATCTTCCGCTCGCGCCAGTTCAGCGCCGCCAACGCGGTCACCTTCGTCGTCTACGCGGCGCTCGGCGGCTTCTTCTTCCTGCTCGTCGCCTTCCTCCAGATCTCGATGGGCTACACGCCGATCGAGGCCGGCGCCGCCTCGCTGCCCGTCACCTTCCTGATGCTGCTGTTCTCCGCCCGCTCGGGCGAGCTCGCGCAGCGGATCGGTCCCCGCCTGCCGCTCACCGTCGGGCCGCTGGTGATCGCCGCCGGCCTGTTGCTGCTGATGCTGGTCGAACCCGGCGACTCCTACCTGACCGCGATCCTGCCGGCGATCGTCGTCTTCGGACTCGGCCTGACCCTGGTCGTCGCCCCGGTCACGGCGACCGTCCTCGCCGCCGCCGACGCCCGCCACTCGGGGGTCGCCTCCGGCGTCAACAACGCCGTCGCCCGGGTCGGAGGCCTGCTCGCCGTCGCCGTCCTGCCGCTCGCCGTCGGCCTCACCGGCGACGACTTCTACGTCGCCTCGAAGATGACCGACGGCTTCCACATGGCGATGATGATCTGCGCCGTCCTCGCCGCCCTCGGCGGCGCCCTCGCCTGGCTGACGATCTCCGCCGAGGTCCTCCACGCCGAGCCCGAGCCCGGCGGCGAGCGCCCCGAGGGCGCGCTCGAGGACTACTCCTGCGGCGTCAACGGCCCGCCGCTACGCCCCGGCCGCGAAGCCGACTGCACGGCGCCTGCGGTCGCTGCAACGGCAAGCAGCGATTGAGCCCAACTACCGAGCTTTTTTGGCTCTGGATCCGCCGCTCAGTACCGTAGGGTCGGACCCCAATGAGACGAGGGGAACCCACCGGAATGAGCAACACGCGCTACATCAAGAAAGCCGAGAACGGCATCTGGGAGATTCGCAAAGAGGGGCACCGTCGCGCGACCGCCCGGAGCAAGACCAAAGCCGGTGCCCTGAACGCGGCCCGCAGCGCCGTGCGCAACGAGGGCGGCGGCGAAGTCGTAGTCATGAACCACACCGGCAAGGTCGTCAAGACCGACCGGGTACCGCGAGCCCGGACTCGCGCCGCCTAGCGTCACCTCGGAGGTAATAGGCCCGGTGCGGTGAGCGCCGGGTCGCCCAGCGGGTGGGTGGTGGCATCGAAGAAGATCAGGGGATCGGCTTCGAGCCGGCCATAGATGTCCCACTGCTTTGGGGAAAGCTTCTTTTTGGACCCCGGCAGCATCGAGACCGCAACTGCTCGCCCCGGATGCTCGCTGAGAGCATCGGTGATGTGAGTGTCGTGCTCACTGAGGCTGCTCCCGAAGACAACCACCGGCAGCTCGCGCTCGGAGAGCTGTCGCAGCGCGTGCGACAGGTAGAGGTTCGCCTCGATCGCGTCGAGCTTGTCAGCAGCCGAGCCCTCGGTCACCAGCAGTGGCCGCGCCTGGGGATCGCCGTCGATCGGCTCGCCGAATTGGTCTAGGAGATTTTCCACGTCGGTGCGCTTCAGCTTCCAGGTCGCACCCGATCCACCGACGACCAAGTGCAGCGCGCCGTGGAGGAAATAAACGGGGATCGAGTCTGGCAGAACCCGGGTCTTGGGCCTGAACTCGAGCCGTGGCCGGCCGCGGAACAGATCGGCGAACGGAGCGAACTTCCTCTCGGAGGCCATCGCCCAGTAGACGAGTAGGTCGTAGGAGGTCGTGAAGACCCAGGCGAACCTCTCCATCGTGCGGCGAATGCGGACAAGAGTCGAAAGCGGAATCCGCCCCTGTGGCACATGGACCGCTCGCACGGCGTGCCCGAGCGCGAGCTGGATGTTCTGGTAACGCTCGTAGAGTCGCCCCGACTCGACGCCGACGCACTCGTTTACCCGAATCGCGGTGAGCAGGTCGCCAAGCACCCGCTCGAAGTTCGGCGTGAAGTCGAACAGCGCGAGGTCCGCTGGCTTCAAGATCGAGCCCCTACGAGCGTGCCCGTAGAGCTCTCGATACCCAAACGGCTCCCAGACGTTGATGCTGAGCCCGTTGCCGAGCAACAGCGTGTCCCACTCGTACTCGTCTGCAATCTCGCTCCAGTCGCGGAGCGTGCCGTCCGGCTCCAAGCCGATGCGCCTCCTCCCTGATCCCGCTGCCGGCAGTCTAGGAGGCGGTTCAGCCGGAGCTAGCCCCTCATCTCTCGTAGCACCGCTTCGACGCGCTCCCGTTGCTCGTCTGTCAGCTGATCGAAGGGCGTTGTCCGCGGCAGGACTGTGAGATCTCCCGAGCCGCCGAGGCCCGAGGTCAACCTCAGCACCCGCTCGCCGAGGGCCTCGGCCAAGGTCAGATCTGAAGGCTGCTCGACGGCGTCGCCCATGCCAACTACAACGCGCGTTTTCGCGAAACGGCTCACCGAGAGCCGACGAAATCCCCCGATCGGAGGCGACTAGCGAGCGCGCCTGGGAGGCGCGGGCGTCACTGCTGGGAGGCCATCGCGCGGGCGATCACGACCCGCTGGATCTCGTTCGTGCCCTCGTAGATCTGGGTGATCTTGGCGTCGCGCAGCATCCGCTCGACCGGGTACTCGTTGACGTAGCCGTAGCCGCCCAGCACCTGGATCGCCTCGACCGTCACCTTCATCGCGTTGTCGGAGGCGATCAGCTTCGCCATCGAGGTCCACTTGCCGAGGTCGGCGGGGCGCTGCGGCTTGTCGGCCATCGAGCAGGCTTTGTAGAGGAGCTCGCGGGCGGCGGCGGTGCCGGCCTCCATGTCGGCGAGCTTGAACTGGATCGCCTGCAGCTCGTTGATCGGCTTGCCGAAGGCGATCCGCTCCTTCGCGTACTGGTTGGCGTAGTTGGTCGCCCCCTGGGCGATCCCGACCGCCTGGGCGGCGGCGCCGAGCCGGGTCCGCTCCAGGGTGCCGAGGGCGACGTGAAGGCCCTTGCCCTCCTCGCCGACCAGGTTCTCGTGCGGGACGCGGACGTCGGTGAAGCTCGGCGACCCGGTCGGCGAGCCCTTGATCCCGAGCTTGTGCTCGAGCTGGCCGGGATCGAAGCCCTCGCGCTCTTTCTCGACGACGAAGGCGCTGGTCCGCCGGTTGGCGCGGTCGGTGCTGGCGAAGACGACGTAGAAGTCAGCGACCGAGGCGTTGGTGATCCAGGCCTTCTGGCCGTTGATCACCCATTCGTCGCCGTCCCTGACGGCGCTGGTCCGCATCGCGGCCGGGTCCGAGCCCGCCTCGGGCTCGCTCAGGGCGAAGGCCGGCGACCACTCGCCGCTCGCGCACTTCGGCAGAAAGCGCCCTTTCAGCTCGTCGGAGCCGAACAGCTGGATCGGCAGCGTGCCCAGCTCCTGGATCATCAGGATCAGGGCGCTCGAAGCGCAGGCCTTGGCGATCTCCTCGACCCCGATCTGCAGCATCAGCGTGCCGGTCCCGGTGCCGCCGTACGCCTCATCGAACGGCAGGCCGAGGATGTCCTGCTCGCCGAGGATCTTGCGGATGTCGTGCGGGTATTCGGCGTTGCGGTCGATGTCGCCGGCCCGCGGGGCGATCTTCTCGGTCGCGATCTGGCGGATCGTTTCCCGGAAGTCGACCATCTCCTGGGGGATCGAGTAGAGCCCCTCGCTGGTGCCGACGCTGTCAACGGTCATCAAGATCCTCCTGGTTTCAAGTCGGTGAAGACGAAGCCATCGCGGACGACAGTCTCCCCCACATCGACCGCGATCGGCGCCTCGAAGATCGGGCCGGCGTGGACGAAGGTGTGGAACTCGCCGTTCTCGCCGCAGGGGTCGGCGCCCGGGGGCAGGTCGACGAGCAGCTGCTCGTCGAAGGCGCGGCCGGCAAAGGATGGGTCGATCTGGCTCGGGTCGACGCAGACCAGCGTCGCCTCGAAGCCGGCCTCGATGAAGGTCCGGGCGAGCGCGGCCGTGTCGCGGCCCCAGAGCGGGAACAGCGCCTCGCGGCCGGCGCCGGTAAGGCGCTCTTCGCGGTAAGCGCGGATCTCCTCCAGGTAGAGGTCGGCGAAGGCGATCGCCTGGGCTTCGGCGAGGGGCGGCGCCGCCAGCGCCGCCGCCATCCGCTGCTCGTAGACCTCGTTGACGCAGGCGGCGGGGATCCCGATCTCGACCAGGGGCAGGCCGACTGCCTCGGCCTGGGCCCGAACCAGCTCGCGGCGGACGCCGTGCATGCTGACCCGGTCGAAGTCCTCGGTCACCGTCGTCAGCAGCGCCGCCGGCTCGACCCCGAGCTCCTCCCGCATCACCCAGAGCGCCAGCGAGGAGTCCTTGCCGCCGCTCCAGGAGAGTGCGATCGTGCCACCGGAGCTGGGGCTCACGCCGCCGCCTCCGCCGTGTACTCGGCCAGGTAGTCGAGCCCGGAGATCGCCCGCGACCCGTACCAGGAGGTCATCTCGCCGTCGATCAGCGAGACCTCCGCGCCCGGGACGAGCTCCTCGACCTCGCCCACGTGCCGCGGCTTGAAATGAAACGGCTCGCTGCTCAGCAGCACCCGGCCGACCTTGCCGGCGTAGTCCCCCAGATCAACCTCCGGGTACCGCTCCCCACGCACTTTGTCACCCTCTGGGTTACGAACAGCGAGGGGTGGCGGGAGCGCGGGGAGGTTGCGCCAGCCGAACAGGGCCAGCGTCTGAGCGATGTAGGTGTCGGCGGCGACCGTCATCCAGGGATCGCGCCAGATCAGGTAGAGCACGTCGCGGGGCTGGGGCTCGGTCGCGGTCGCCCGCGCGTAGGCGCGCTCGAACTCGGCACAGAGACGCTCCGCCTCGGCCTCGCGGTCGAAGACGGTGCCGAGCCGGCGGTAGAGGTCGACGTTGTCGCGCGGCGCCTGCGGGTGGGTGACAACGATCTCGGGGACGAACTCGGCGAGCGCCTCGGCGTCCTCCTTCAGGTTCTCGTCGACGTTGACGACGACGTGGGTCGGCTCCAGCTCCCGCACCCTGTCGAGCTTGACGTCCTTCGTCCCCCCCACCTTCGGGATTCGCCGCACCGTCTCCCAGGGGTGGATGCAGAACCCGGTGCGACCGACCAGCTGCTCCGCCAACCCGAGCTCACAGATCAGCTCGGTGATCGACGGAACCAGGCAGACAATCCGAGGCCCATCCGCCGAGGTTGCCTTTTGACCCGCATAGCGCACTAAAAGGCAACCTCGGCGATTACATGTTGCGGCGGTACTCGCCGCCGACCTCGTAGAGGGCGGCGGAGATCTGGCCGAGGGAGGCGACTTTGACCGCGTCCATCAGCGCCTCGAAGACGTTGCCGCGCTCGCGGGCGACCTCCTGCAGGCGCGCCAGCTCTGCCGGCCGCTCCTCCTCGCCGAGTGCCTGGAAGGCGCGCACCGAGGCGATCTGGTCATCCTTTTCACCGTCATCGGAGCGCATCAGCTCGACGCTCTCGGTCGTCTCGCCGCCGCCCTCCTTCGGCAGGAAGGTGTTGACCCCGATCAGCGGCAGGCTGCCGTCGTGCTTCAGCCGCTCGTAGTGGAGGCTCTCCTCCTGGATCCTGCTGCGCTGGTACATCGTGTCCATCGCGCCGAGCACGCCGCCGCGCTCGGAGATCCGCTCGAACTCGTCGTAGACGGCGGCCTCGACCAGGTCGGTCAGCTCGTCGATCACGAACGAGCCCTGCCAGGGGTTCTCGCAGAAGTTGAGTCCGAGCTCGCGGTTGATGATCAGCTGGATCGCGACCGCCCGCCGCACCGACTCCTCGGTCGGGGTCGTGATCGCCTCGTCGTAGGCGTTGGTGTGGAGGCTGTTGCAGTTGTCGAAGAGGGCGTAGAGCGCCTGCAGCGTGGTGCGGATGTCGTTGAAGCTGATCTCCTGCGCGTGCAGGCTGCGGCCGCTCGTCTGGATGTGGTACTTGAGCATCTGGCTGCGCTCGGAGGCGCCGTAGCGCTCGCGCATCGCCCGCGCCCAGATCCGCCGCGCGACCCGGCCGATCACCGCGTACTCGGGGTCCATCCCGTTCGAGAAGAAGAAGCTGAGGTTGGGGGCGAAGGAGTCGATCTCCATGCCCCGCGCCAGGTAGTACTCGACGATCGTGAACCCGTTGGCGAGGGTGAACGCGAGCTGGGAGATCGGGTTCGCCCCGGCCTCGGCGATGTGGTACCCGCTGATCGAGACGCTGTAGAAGTTCCGCACCTCGTTGCCGACGAAGTACTCCTGAACGTCGCCCATCATCTTCAGCGCGAACTCGGTCGAGAAGATGCAGGTGTTCTGCGCCTGGTCCTCCTTGAGGATGTCGGCCTGGACGGTGCCGCGCACCGTGCGCAGCGTCTCCGCCCTGATCCGCGCGTAGGTCTCGGCGTCGACGACGTCGGCGCCGGAGACGCCGAGCAGGCCGAGCCCGAGGCCGTCGTTGCCGGGCGGCAGCTCGCCCTTGTAGACGGGGCGCGGGCGATCGCCGAAGAGCTCGTCGAGGCGACGTTCGGTCGCCTCCCACCGGCCGCTCTCGCGCAGGTGCTTTTCGACCTGCTGGTCGATCGCGGCGTTCATGTAGAAGGCGAGGATGATCGGCGCCGGGCCGTTGATCGTCATCGAGACCGAGGTGCTCGGCTGGCAGAGATCGAAGCCCGAGTAGAGCTTCTTGGCGTCGTCGAGGGTGGCGATCGAGACGCCCGAGTTGCCGACCTTGCCGTAGATGTCGGGCCGCTCGGCGGGGTCTTCGCCGTAGAGGGTGACCGAGTCGAAGGCGGTCGAGAGGCGGGCCGCGGGCTGGCCCTGGGAGAGGTAGTGGAAGCGGCGGTTGGTGCGCTCCGGCGAGCCCTCGCCAGCGAACATCCGGGTCGGGTCCTCGCCCTCGCGGCGGTAGGGGAAGACGCCGGCGGTGAAGGGATAGGAGCCGGGCAGGTTTTCCTTCATCAGGAAGCGCAGGCGGTCGCCCCAGCCGTCGAAGCGCGGTGGCGCGATCTTCGGGATCTGCTGGCCGGAGAGCGACTCGCGGTAGTTGGCGCCGGTGATCTCACGGCCGCGGACCGTGTAGCTGTAGGTCTCGCCACTGATCGACTCGATCCGCTCGTCCCAGCTCTCGAGCAGGCCGACCGCCTCCGGCCCGAGCTCGGCGCGCGCCGCCTCGTAGGCGGCCTGAAGCTCGGCGTTCTCACCGACCTCCTTCAGCGCCTCTTGCAGGTGCTGGGCGCGCGAGGCGACCGCGGCCAGCCGCTCGACCTCGGCGTTGATCCCGCGCCCCTGCTCGGCGATCTCGGCCAGGTAGCGGACGCGGGCGCCGGGGATCAGCACGTTGCCGAGCGGCTGGTGGCTCTCGGGGTTCATCTCCGGGTCCCAGCGCTCGGCGGAGCCGCCGGCGCGCTCGGCGAGCTGGCGGCAGAGCTCGAGCCACATCCAGGTCAGGCCGGGGTCGTCGAACTGGCTGGCGATCGTCGGGTAGACCGGGATCTCGTCCTCGGCGACCTCGAAGGCGACGTGGTTGCGGCGCCACTGCTTGCGGACGTCGCGGAGGGCGTCGTCGGCGCCGCGCTTGTCGAACTTGTTGATCACGACCAGCTCGGCGAGGTCGAGCATGTCGATCTTCTCCAGCTGGCTGGCGGCGCCGAACTCGCTGGTCATCACGTAGACGGGGATCTCGACGAGGTCGACGATCTCGGAGTCGCTCTGGCCGATGCCGGCGGTCTCGACGATCACCAGGTCGTAGCCGGCGGCGCGCAGGAAGGCGACCGCGTCGGCGAGCACGGCGCTGGTCGCGAGGTTCTGGCGCCGGGTCGCCATCGAGCGCATGAAGAGGTGCTCGAAGCGGAGGCTGTTCATCCGGATCCGGTCGCCGAGCAGGGCGCCGCCGGTGCGGCGGCGGGTCGGGTCGACCGCCAGCACCGCGATCCGCAGGTCCGGCAGGTGCTGCATGAAGCGCGAGAGCAGCTCGTCGGTGACCGTGCTCTTGCCGGCGCCGCCGGTGCCGGTGACGCCGACGACCGGGACCCCGGTGCCGGCCGCCTCCCACTCCTCGCGCAGCCGCGCCAGCTCGTCCTCGCCGACGATCCCGTCCTCGAGCGCCGAGAGCATCTGCGCGACCGAGAGCTCGTCGGCCGCGCCGGGCGCGGCCGGGACGGCGGCGGCGACCCGTTTCGCCCGAGCCCGCTCGACCAGGTCGCCGATCATCCCGGTGAGACCGAGCTCCATCCCGTCTTCGGGGGCGTAGATCCGCTCGACGCCGAACTCCTCCAGCTCCTTGATCTCGCCGGCGGTGATCGTGCCGCCGCCGCCGCCGAAGACGCGGATGTGCTCGGCGCCGTACTCGCGCAGCATCTCGACGGCGTACTTGAAGTACTCGGTGTGGCCGCCCTGGTAGGAGCTGATCGCGATCCCGTCGACGTCCTCCTGGACCGCGGCGCGGACGACGTCGCGGACGCTGCGGTTGTGGCCGAGGTGGACGACCTCGGCGCCGGAGTCCTGGATCAGCCGCCGCATCACGTTGATCGCCGCGTCGTGGCCGTCGAACAGCGAGGCGGCGGTGACGAAGCGCAGCGGCAGCTCCGAGGCGTCGGTCTCGGCCGGACCTGCGGCGGTGCGCGGGATGTCAGATACGCGGCTCACAGATAGTAGGAATACCACGTATCTCTGTCAATGGCAACTCTCAAGCGAAATCGCCGGCGCCGTCGCGCAGGGTGCGGAGCGTCTTGAAGAGGGTCTCGAGGTCGTCCTCGGAGAGCGGCGCGGTGCCGAAGTCGGCGCTGTTCAGGGCCGCCGTCGCCGCCTCGGCGACCCGCTTGCCCTCGGGGAGGATCTCGGCCAGGGTCGTGCGGCGGTCGGACTCGTGGGGGACGCGGCGCACCAGTCCGAGCTTCTCGAGCCCGTCGATCGTGTTGGTGACGCTGGTCCGGTGGACCTGGAGGCGCTCGCCGATCTTGCCCAGCGGCAGCGAGCCGCGGCGCGAGAAGTGCAGCAGCATCAGCGCCTCGTAGCGGGGGAAGGTGAGGTCGTAGGGCTCGAGCAGCTCGTTCAGCCGCGCCATCAGGATCTGGTGCACGCGCATGATCGAGGTGACGGCGACCATCTCCGTCGCGGCGCCCTCCGACCAGCGCTCGAGCCAGTGCCGGCGGGCCTCCTCGATCGGGTCGAACGGCAGCGGCGGCGCGCTCATCATTCGCTCCCCGGGAAGAAGCTGCCGAGCAGGGCGACCATCGCCGCGTCGCGGAACAGGCCCATGGCGGTCGATTCGAGGATCGACTGTTCCCGCTTCGCCAGCCGGCCGACCGGGTCGAGGTGGACGGCTTCGACTTCGGCCGAGGAGACGCTCGCTTCTTCCGGCGCCGCCGCGACCCCGGCGGTTTCCTCGTGGCCGAGGCAGCCGAGGATCCCCTGTGCGATCAGTTCCGCCCGCCGTTCGGTCCCTTCCGGGTTGGGGTGCAGGTGGTCGGGTTCGAGCAGGCCCGGGTCGTGGTTGACCATGCTCGCGTAGTCCGGCGTTTCGGTCCCCGGCCGCGACGCTGCGAAGCGGTGGACGACCGAGTTCTTGCCGTGGTTGTCGGCGCCTTCGACCGTGTAGCCGTGGATCGTCGGCACGACCATGCAGCGGTTGCCGACCGCGGCCGCGACCTTGGCCAGGTTTTCTTCGAGGATCTGGGGATAGTTGGGGTTGTCGTTGGTGCCGCCGTCGAAGACGACGACGTCGTAGGACGGTTCGAAGCTTTCTTCGAAGAGGTCGAGGATTTCGTAGGTATTGGAGCCGCCGACCGCGTTGACGGTGACTTCGACCCCCGGCAGGTATTCGGAGAGGTGGGGGCCGGTCAGTTCCTCGAGGCTGTCGCCAACGACCAGCACCTTCGCCCGCGGCGCCGCCTGCGCCGGGGCAGCGATCACCGCCGCCGTCAGCGCCACGAGCGCGACCGCGATCGGAGCGTGCCTTCTCCACCTCGGCATCGCCCGGTTTGTACAGCAAGCGAAGGACCGCCGCAGGGCCTAGCCTTTCTGCGGTGCGCGGACGACTGATGATCTTGGCGGGGGCCTGCCTGCTGGCAATCGCGCTTGCCGTGGCGCTTTCCTCCTGCGGCGGCGACTCGCCGGAGGCGGCCGCGCAGGCGCCGCCGACGAGCGAATCCTCGCCAGCCCCGGACGCCGGCGCGAAGCCGAAAGCGGCCGCGCCGACGAGCTGCATCGCCCAGCTCGACCCCTTCCTCAAGTCGATGGACGCGCTGCGTCAGGGCCTCGTCGCCGGGCTCGCCTACGAACAGTACGTCGCCGAAGTGAAGAAGATCATGGCCGCTTACGACAAGCTGCCGGTCGACGAGCTGACGCTCGGCTGCGTGCAGGCGGCCGGCACCCCGGGCGAGAAAGCGCTCAACCGTTACATCGCCGCCTCCAACACCTGGACCGAATGCGTCGAAGTGCCGAGCTGCGAAGCGGTCACGGTCGAAGCGCCGCTGCAGGAAGAATGGCGCCGCGCCTCTAAATACCTCTCCAAAGCCGAGCACGGGTTGGCCGGCCAGGGCTAGCGGCAGCTGGGAAGATCGGGGCATGGACGCGCTCGAGGCGATGAGGACGATCGGCGCCAACCGCTTCTACCTCGACAAAGACGTTCCCGACGAGGTGGTCTACCGGGCCGCCGAGGCCGCCCGTTTCGCACCGCACGGCGGCAACCGCCAGCCGGTGCGGCTGGTCGTCGTCCGCGACGCGGCGAAGAAACAGCGGCTGGCGAGCACCCGCTGATCATCGTCGTCTGCGCCAGGCTCGACGCCCTCCACATCACCGACCTCGAGCTCGACCGGCCCTCGGTCGTCGGCGGCGCCTCGATCTACCGAGGGCTACCTGACCGCCTGTCACGTCGTCGCCGGCTACCCGGCGAAGGGGTTCCCGAAGAAGCTGACCCGGGCCCCGGTCGAGGAGACGGTGTTCGTCGACACCTTTGGCAACTCGATCGAGCAGGCATAGCCCTTCAAAGGAGGCCGACCTTTGTAACTCTAGATCTCGATCCTTACAATGCTCGAGTGACCGGATTGGCGGGTTCCTGGGCTGGGGCACCGGCATGACGCTTGCAACATTGACCACCCCAGGGTGGGGTCAATGTTGCAAGCGTGGAGGCGAAGTGTTCTTCGCTAGACCCCTAGACGGCGACCGCGGCGCCGCTCTCGACGCTCTCCCACATCTCCTCGTCCTCGAGGTAATCGTGGATCACGCGGCCGTGCGGGAGGTCGAAGTCGTAGATCCCGAAATAGCACTCGAGCACCTTCTTCGGCGCCAGCAGGTGCCAGGGGTCGACGGTCGAGACCGTGTTCATCGTCAGCGAGCCGCGGCCGGCCCAGAGCTTGTGGGTCCCGTCCTGGGCGACGTGCAAGGTCGCCGGCACGTCGAGCCGCACCAGCTCCGCCACCGAGGGCCGCTTGTTCGGCTCCGAGTTGGGGATGATCCGGGTCGAGAGGACAGGCGTGTCCTCGAGCTCGGCCGGGTCGGCGAGGCGGTCGGCGACCATCGTCGCGGTCATGATCGGGTTGCCCTTCGGCCGCTCGACCGTGAACACCATCTGCTCGCCGTAGGGGACGCCGTCGCCGCCCCAGTTGCGCTCGAAGACCGCGAGCTTCTTCGCGTAGCCCCAGATCTCGCGGCCGGCGCCGAGCGGGATCTCGTTGTCGACGAAGATGAACGGCTGGTACAGGTAGGTGGTGTCGCCGTGGTTGGCGCGGATCATGATGTAGGCCTCGTGGTAGGGGCCGAAGGTCGAGAACGGCACCCACCGCGCCCAGGCGATGCAGGTCGGAACCTCGTCGGCGATCTCGAGCCCCGGCGGCAGCAGCTCTTCGACCCCGGCGCGGTCGGCCTCGTAGACGATGAAGCAGTCTTCGACGCCGCGGTAGAGGTACGGCGGCGGCCCGTACATGCTGCCCGGGCCGATCGGCAGCGAGTAGGAGTTGGCGAACGTGGCTTTGTCCATTGTGAGTGTCCCTGTGTCGGTGTTTGGCTTTGCGAAGTTCGGTGCAGCTACTTGGAGTCGAAGCCCCCGTCGACGACGTAGACGGCGCCGTTGACGAAGGAGGCCTCGTCGGAGGCGAGGAAGAGCAGCGCCGCGGCGAGCTCCTCCGGCTGCGCCCAGCGGCCGATCGGCGCCGATTCGACCGCCTTCATCACCTCGGCGTCGCCGGAGGAGAAGATCTCGCGGGTCATCCCGGTCTCGACAGCGCCGGGACAGACGACGTTGCAGCGCAGCCCCTTCCGCGCGTAGTCGAAGCAGAGCTGGCGGGTGAAGCCGATCACACCGTGCTTCGAGGTCGTGTAGGCGGCGCCGCCGTTGCCGGCGTTGAGGCCGGCGGTCGAGGCGACGTTGATGATCGCGCCGCCGCCGCGCTCCAGCATCTGCGGGATCAGCGCCCGGCAGGTCATGAACTGGGCTTTGAGGTTGACCCCCAGCACCCGCTCCCAGACCTCGTCCGGGGTCTCGGCGGCGGGCAGGTAGTCGTCGAGGATGCCGGCGTTGTTGACGAGCACGTCGACGCCGCCGAAACGCTCGGCCGCGGCGCCGGCCATCGCCTCCACCGCAGCGCCGTCGGCGACGTCGGTGGCGAGCGCCAGCGCCTGCGCCCCGGCCGCCTCGATCGCCGCCGCGGTCTCCTCGGCGCCCTTGACGTCAACGACCGCGACCCGCGCGCCCTCGGCGGCGAACCGTTCCGCCGTCGCCCGGCCGATCCCCGAGCCGGCTCCGGTCACCAGCGCCACCTTCCCGTCCAGCCTTCCCTCGGCCAGGTCTCCCATCACGTTCCTCTCGTCGCGGCGCCGGCGGCGCGCTCTCGCCCGGGCAGCCGGTCGGTCGCGAGCATCTCCCGCAGCGCCTTCTTGTCGAACTTGCCGACGCTCGTCTTCGGGATCTCCTCGAGGTAGGCGAACTCGTCCGGCAGCCACCACTTGGCGACCGTCGGCGCGATGAACTCGCGCAGCTCGGTCGGGCTGACCTCGTCGGCGGCGACGACGCAGGCCAGCGGCCGCTCGCTCCAGCGCTCGTCCGGGAGCGCGATCACCGCCGCCTCGACCACCCGCGGGTGGGCCATCAGCGCCGACTCGAGGTCGACCGAGGAGATCCACTCGCCGCCGGACTTGATCACGTCCTTGGCCCGGTCGGTGATCCGCAGCCAGCCCTCGCCGTCGAGGGTGCCGACGTCGCCGGTCCGCAGCCAGCCGTCGTGCAGCGCTGCCGCGCTCGCCGCCGGGTTCTCGAAGTACTCGGCGATCACGGTCGGGCCGCGGATCTCGACCTCGCCCGGGGTCTCGCCGTCGTTCGGCACCACCTCGTCGTCGGCGCCGACGATCCGCACCTCGTAGAACGGCGTCACCCGGCCGGCATGCTCGCGGCGCTCCCAGCGCTCGTCCTCGCTCTCGCTCGCCGGCGGGTCGTGGGCGAGGGCGGCGCCGGGCAGCGTCTCGGTCATCCCCCAGCCCTGGACGACCTTGACCCCGTGCTCGCGCTCGAACTCGCGCATCAGCGCTGCCGGCACCTGGGTGCCGCCGCTGATCGCCAGCTCCAGGCTCGAGAGGTCGGCGCCCTCGTGGCGCAGCAGGTCCATCCAGATCGTCGGCACGCCGCAGGTGGCGGTGACCCGCTCCTCGGCGATCAGCCGCGCCAGGTGCGCGGGCTGGACGAAGCGGCCGGGCATCACCAGGTCGGCGCCGACCGCGCCGGCGAGGTAGCCGAGGTTCCAGCCCATCGCGTGGAACATCGGCACGACGGCGAGGATCCGGTCGCGCTCGGACATCCGGTAGGCGTCGTGGCCGGCCATCACCAGCGTGTGCAGGCACAGCGCCCGGTGCGAGTAGAGGACGCCCTTCGGGTTGCCGGTGGTGCCCGACGTGTAACAGAGGGCGGCGGCGGCGCGCTCGTCGAGCGCCGGCCACTCGAAGCCGGCGCCGTCGGCGTCGAGCAGCTCCTCGTAAGCGAGCGTCCCGGCGGGGAGGGCGCCGTGCTCGCCGCCGCCGATGACGACGAAGCGCTCTACCGTCTCCAGCAGCGGCGCCACCGCCGCCATCTCCGCGACCAGGCCGGAATCGACGAGGACGACGCGGTCGCCGGCGTGGTTGACCGTGTCGGCGACCTGCTCCGGCGACAGCCGGGGATTGAGCGTGTGGAGGACCGCGCCCGAGCAGGGCACGGCGTAGTAGGCCTCGAGGTGCTCCTGCGAGTTGAAGGCGTAGGTGCCGACCCGGTCGCCCGCTTCGACCCCGAGCCCGCGCAGCCCGGCGGCGAGACGGTCGGCCCGCGCCGCCACCTCCTCCATCCGCGCCCGTTTCTTGCGGCCCTCGGCGTCGAGCAGGGAGACGACTTCCGCCCGGTGGTGCACTGTCCGCGCCCGGCCGAGGACGTGGGTCAGGGTGAGCGGGAAGTCCTGGCTGCCGCCGGCGAGGGCGAGGGTCAAAGCGAGGCACCCCCGTCGGTAGTGACCGTCTGCCCCTGGACCATCTCCAGCTCCGGGTCGGCGAGCGCCTCGACCAGCGCCGCGCAGTCCTCGACGATGACGCCGCGGCCCATCGGGTTCGCCGCGGCGGCCGCGGCAAGCCGTTCCTCGTAGGTGTCGGGGAACATCGCGCGGAAGGCGGCGGTGTCGACGGCGCCCGGGGAGACGCTCATCACCCGCACCCCGTGCGGGGCGCACTCGCGGGCGAGGTAACGGACGACGTGCTCGCCCAGCGCCTTGGCGGTCCCGAGCGAGCCGTAGTCGGGGATCACGAAACGGGCGCCGCGGCTGGTCAGGTAGAAGACGGTCGAGCCCGGGCCCATGATCGGCAGCGCCCCGCGGACGAGGTCGACGAGGGCGATCCCGTTGACCGCAATCGACTCGCGGTAGTCGGCGGAGCCCATCCCCAGCAGCGACCCGGTCTGGGCCTTGGCGGCGCCGTGGACGAGCTGGTCGAGGTGGTCGACCCGCTCGCGAACGGCGGCGATCAGCCCGGCGCAGCCCTCCTCGGTACCGACGTCGGCCTTGATCAGGTGGGGGACGCCGCCCGCCGCCTCGACCGCGGCCCGCGCCTGCGCCGCCGCCTCGTCGTTGGCGTGGTAGTTGATGAAGACGTCGGTGCCCCCGGGCGCGAAGCGCTCGGCGATCGCCCGCCCGAGCCCGCTGGAGCCGCCGGTAACGCAGATCGCCACCGGCTCAGCTCCCCGGCAGGTCGGCGATGACCTCCTCGCCGGCCTCGACCCGGAGGCTGACCCCGAAGCGCTCGATCATCGTCCCCGAGCATTCGCGCAGGGTCGTCCACTCGGCCGATTCGGTGCAGGCCCGGAAGGCAGCTCTGTCGGGAAAGACCATCTCGGCAATCCGGTAGTGCATCGGCTCGCCGCCCTCGAAGCCCTCGTTGGTGCGGCTGGTGACGAGGCGGGCCAGGTTCGGCACCACTTCCGCCTTCGGGCAGTGGGTCGAGGCGTAGTACTCCTCGAAGGCCTCGACGTCCTCGGGCCTGGGCGCCGACCAATACGAGTACAGCTTGTACATGAGTTCCTCTCGGTCGATTGGGCGTGGCTCTCCCCTCGTTCGACCATCGCAAACGCGGGCCAAACCGGTGCCAGGCCGGCGGCGGGGGCTTGTGGAATCGACGAAGCGAGGCCCGGCTGTGGAACCCACAGCCGGCACCAACAGGCCTGCTGGCGAATCGGCGGGCCAGGGCTATTTTCGGCTCATGGTCCGTCCCGATTCCGACGTGGTCCCAACCGCGACGGAGGCGGCGGACTTGACCCTGGAGCCGCTGCTGGTGCTGGAGCCGCTGGCCGAGTTCCTCGACGCCGCCGGGCTCGGCGCCGGGCCGATCGAGCCGACCCCGATCGGCGACGGCCACTCCAACGTCACCTACCTGCTGCGCCGCGGCGAGCAGCGGCTGGTGCTGCGGCGCCCGCCGCGCGGCCCGCTCCCGCCCTCGGCCCACGACGTCCTCCGCGAGGCGCGCCTGCTGGCGGCTCTGGCGCCGCTCGGCCTCCCCGTCCCGGCGGTGCTGGCGACCTGCGAGGACGAGGCCGTGATCGGGGCGCCGTTCTACGTCATGCCGTTCATCGAGGGACGGGTGCTGACCACGAGGCTGCCCGCTCCGCTCGCCGCCGCGGACGGGCCGCGGCGGATCGCCGAGCAGCTGGTCGACCGCCTGGTCGAGCTGCACGAAGTCGACTTCGCGGCTGCCGGCCTCGCCGACCTCGGCCGGGCCGACGGCTACCTGGAGCGGCAGCTGAAGCGATTCGGCGGCCTGCTCGAGCTGAACGCGACGCGGCCGCTGCCCGACCTAGAGCGGGTCGCCGGGTGGCTCGCCGCCAACCTGCCGAGCTCGCCGCCGGCGACCCTCGTCCACGGCGACTACCGGCTCGGCAACGTGATGTACGCACCGGCCGAGCCGCGCCTGGTCGCGGTCCTCGACTGGGAGATGGCGACGATCGGCGACCCGCTCGCCGACCTCGGCTACATGACCGCGATGTGGGCGGAGCCCGACGATCCCCACAACGCCGTCGGCGATCTCTCCGCCGTCACCCGCGGCCCCGGCTTCCCCGACCGCGTAGCGCTCGCCGAACGCTACGCCGCCGCCACCGGCCTCAGCGTCGACGCCCTCCCCTGGTACCAGGTGCTGGCGACGTGGAAGGCGGCGATCTTCCTCGAGGGCAGCTACAGGCGCTTCCAGGACGGCACCACCGCCGACACGTATTTCGCACGGCTCGGCGAGGGCGTCGTCGGCCTCGGCCAGCTCGCCTCGCAGCGCGCCGGCCTCTGAACGCTCAGATCCGCACGCGCGCGGATCGGCCGATTGACATCGGCGCGAGGCTCAGAGACCTTTGAGTGGATGAACCATCGTCAAACCATCGCCGGTGTCTGCATGCTCTGGGCTCTCGCGCTCAGCGCGATCGGGGCCCAGAGCGCATTCGCCATCCCGACCGGCACAACAGCCTTCACATGCAGTTCAGCCGCGCCCACCAAGACGTTCAAAACCGAGCACTGCGTGCCCGGCGAGACTGGTACGGCCTTCGGCCACGTGGCCTTCACCGGCCAGACAGAAGTCCAGGTGACGAACTCGAAGACGAGCGCTGAAACAACCGCGGCGACGACCCTCAAGATCGAAGACACGATCGCTGGGATAAAAACGCCAATCACAGCAACCGGGGTCGAAGCAACGGGCACCGTCGAAAACAAACTGAGTGAATCGGGGGAACACCTGGCTCACTACAAATTCAGCACCATCAGGCTGACGGGCGTCACGGTCGATGTCGCCAACTGCGGCGTCGTCGGGATTCCTGGAGGTGCGGGAGTGATCGAAACCAAACCGATGACAGCGACTACCGAAGGCCAGGAAGACTTCCTCAAGTTTTTGCCCCAAGAAGAATTCTTGATCGCGGAATACGAAATCGTCCAGCTCGCACCGACCTGCCCAATCGTCGGCAAATACAAACTGATGGGAAGCTTCAAGGGCGTACCGAATGGGGCGACAGTGCGGTTCGGTCATAACGAAATCACAGGGCAGGGAACCCTGAGAACAAACAACGTGGCCGGTCCCAAGGTTGGTATTGAAGGGTTGATCACAATCAGCGGTCGCACTGGCGGCTCCGGGTCCTACACCCCGATCGCACACACAACAGTCCCAACACCATAGGTCCGGTGACCAACCGTCTCACCTATCCTCCGACGCGACCGCGGCGAGGATCACGTCGCAGTAGCCGTCGGCGATCTGCGCCGGGGTGAGGCGGCCGCGGGGGCGCAGCCACTGCGGGGTGTAGTTGACCATCCCGAGCAGGGTGAGGAGGGTGAAGGCGCGGTCGTCGAAGTGCATGCTGCCGTCGGCTTCGCCGCGGGCGAGGACGTCGTCGAGCAGCTGCTCGAACTCCTTGCGCTGGGCGCGGACCTGGCGCCACTGCGGCTCGCGCTCGATCACGTGGCGCTCCTGGGCGAAGACCAGCATGTGGTCGCGGTGGGAGGCGATCTGCTCGAGCCAGGCGTGGAGCAGAGAGCGCAGCTGCTCTGCAGGCGGCGCCTCGGTGGCGACCATCTCGCGGGCGCGGACCAGCAGCGGGTCGAGCAGCTCGTCGCAGATCAGGATCAGCAGCTCGTCCTTGCCCTCGATGTAGTGGTAGAGGCCGCCGGCGGCGAGGCCGGTCGCCGCGGTCAGCTCGCTGATCGAGGTCGCCTGGTAGCCGCGTTCGGCGAACAGCTTCGCTGCGGTCGCGATCACCTCGCGGCGCTTGCGCTCGTAGCGCTCGCGCAGGGCGGGCCTGGTGGGCGGCGCTGGCTTGCCCCTCCTCTCGCTCGCCGCCGCCATCGCCGCAAAGTCTATGCAAAACCGAACGATCCCTCGAAATTAGAGCGCTCATTCGGTATACATCGGGGCCATGGACTTCCAACTCTCAGACGAGCACCGCCTGATCCAGACCACCGTCCGCGACTTCGCCCAGCAGGAGGTGGCCCCGGCCGCCGAGGAGCTGGACCGCGAGAAGCGCTTTCCCTACGAGATCGTCGCCAAGCTCGGCGAGCTGAACCTGATGGGGATCCCGTTCCCGGAGGAGTACGGGGGCGGCGGCGGCGACTCGCTTGCCTACGCGATCGCGGTCGAGGAACTGACCCGGGTCGACTCCTCGGTGGCGATCACGCTCTGCGCCCACACCTCGCTCGGCACCCAGCCGATCTACCTGTTCGGCGACGAGGAGCAGAAACGCGAGTGGCTGCCGCAGCTCTGCTCGGGCCAGAAGCTCGGCGCCTTCGGGCTGACCGAGCCGGAAGCGGGCTCGGACGCCGGCAACGTCCACACCAAGGCACGGCTGGAGAGCGGCGAATGGGTGATCGACGGCACCAAGCAGTTCATCACCAACGCCGGCACCGAGATCTCCGGCATGGTGTGCATCACCGCCCGCACCGGCGAGGACGAGATCTCGAACCTGATCGTCGCCAACGGCACCCCCGGCTACGAGCAGGGCGAGCCGTACCGGAAGATGGGCTGGAACGCGTCCGACACGCGGCCGCTCAGCTTCGACGGCGCCCGGGTGCCGGAGGCGAACCTGCTCGGGCCGCGGGGGATGGGCTTCCGCCAGTTCCTGCAGGTGCTCGACATCGGCCGGATCGGAGTCGCCGCGATGGGCGTCGGCCTCGCTCAGGGGGCGCTCGACGAGGCGCTCGCCTACGCCAAGGAGCGGCGCGCCTTCGGCCAGCCGATCTCCAGGTACCAGGCGATCCAGATCAAGCTCGCCGAGATGGCGACCGAGATCGAAGCCGGCCGCCTGCTCGTCTACAAAGCAGCGCGGATGAAGGACCGCGGCGAAAGCTTCTCCCTGACCGCGGCGCAGGCGAAGCTGAAGACCGGCCGGCTGGCGGTGCGCTGCGCCGAGGAGGCAGTCCAGATCCACGGCGGCTACGGCTACATCGAGGAGTACCCGGTCTGCCGCTTCTACCGCGACGCGAAGATCCTGACGATCGGCGAGGGCACCGACGAGGTGCAGCAGATGGTGATCGCGAGGGCGCTCGGGGTCTGAGCGCCGGCCGGCGAGCGAGGAGGAACTGCGCGCGATGTTCTCCCGTGTCCTGATCGCCAACCGCGGCGAGATCGCGCTGCGGGTCGAGCGGACGCTGCGGCGGCTGGGGATCGAGTCGGTCGCCGTCTACAGCGACGCCGACGCCGGTGCTCCCCACGTCCGCGGCGCCGATCGCGCCGAGCAGATCGGGCCGACGCCGGCGGCCGAGTCCTACCTCGACGTCGAGCGGATCATCGCGGCGGCGCGGCGCTCAGGCGCCGAGGCGATCCACCCCGGCTACGGCTTCCTCTCCGAGAGCGCGGAGCTGGCCCGCGCCTGCGCGGCGGCGGGTGTCGTCTTCGTCGGCCCCGGCCCGGAGGCGATGGCGCTGCTCGGCGACAAGGTCGCGGCGAAGGCGGCCGCCGAGGCCGCCGGGGTGCCGATCCTGCCGGGACTGTCCGGCGAGCGGCTCGGCGACGAGGAGATCGTCGCCTGGGCCGGCGGCGACCAGTTCCCGCTGCTGGTCAAGGCGGCGGCCGGCGGCGGCGGCAAGGGGATGCGGGTCGTCAGCGAGGCGGCGGCGCTGCCGGAGGCACTGGCGGCGGCCCGGCGCGAGGCGCAGGGCGCCTTCGGCGACGACCGCGTCTTCATCGAGCGATATGTCGAGGCTTCCCGCCACATCGAGGTCCAGGTCCTGGCCGACGCGCACGGCAACGCCGTCCACCTCGGCGAGCGCGAGTGCAGCCTGCAGCGGCGCCACCAGAAGGTGGTCGAGGAGTCCCCCTCCCCCGTCGTCGGCGCCGAGCTGCGGGAGCGGATGGGCGCCGCCGCGGTGGCGCTGGTGCGCGCCGCCGGCTACGTCAACGCCGGCACCGTCGAGCTGATCGCCGAGCGCGACGACCCCGGCGCCTTCTACTTCCTCGAGGTCAACACCCGCCTGCAGGTCGAGCACCCGGTCACCGAGGCGGTAGCGGGACTCGATCTGGTCGAGCTGCAGCTGCGGGTCGCGGCGGGCGAGAAGCTGCCCTTCGGGCAGGACGAGGTGCGGATCGAGGGCCACGCAATCGAGGCGCGGCTCTACGCCGAGGACCCGGCGCACGGCTTCCTGCCCTCCGCCGGCCGCGTCGTCGCCTACCAGGAGCCGACATCGATCCGGGTCGACAGCGGCATCGAGCTTGGGACCGAGGTCGGCACCGACTACGACCCGATGCTGGCGAAGCTCGTCGCCCATGGCACTGACCGGGAGGCGGCGCTGGCCGGGCTGCAGGAGGGATTGGCCGAGCTGGTCGTGCTCGGGCCGGCGACCAACGCCGCCTACCTGCGGGCGCTGCTGGCGCTGCCCGAGGTCCGCGCCGGCGCGATCGACACCGGCCTGATCGAGCGGCTCGGCGCCGCCGTCGCCCCTCCCCCGCTCGCCCCCGAGCTCGCCGCCGTCGCCTTCGCCGTCCTGCTCGGCCCGCCGCCGAGCGACGACCCCTGGGACGCCCGCGACGGCTGGCGCGCCACGGGCCCCGCCTGGGCGCGGGCGCGGCTGGCAGGCCCCGCCGGCGACCTCGAAGTCGCCATCCGCCCCGCCCCGCTGAAAACGCACTTCGACCCGCATAGCGGGCGAAACCGCGTTTTCGACCCGGAGGGCGGTCAGAAGTGCGTTTTCGGCGCCTGGGATTGGGAGCTCGATGGCGATTCCGGGGCGTTCTCGTTCGACGGGCGCACGCTGGAGGTCGACGGGGCGGCTCGGGAGGTCTCCATATATAGAGACGGGGGCGGGGTCTGGATCGTCGACGGGGCGGCGGAGCCGGCGCGGTTCGAGCTCGCGGCGGCTACCGGGGCCGAGGGCGGGGTCGCCGGGGCCGGCTCGCTGGAGGCGCCGATGCCGGGGGTCGTGATCGACGTCCGCGCCGCCGCCGGCGAGCAGGTCGGCGAGGGCGACGTCCTCGTCGTCCTCGAGTCGATGAAGATGGAGCTCTCGATCCAGAGCCCGCGCGACGGCGTCGTCGCCGAGGTCCTGGTCGCGGTCGGCGACCAGATCGCCCGCGGCCAGGAGCTGATCGCCCTGGCGGAGGAACCATCGTGACCCCCCCTGCACTTTGTAACCGTCTGGGTTACAAACGGACCGTGGAGGGCGGATGAGCACGCGCCTGCACAGCCACGCAAAACCGGGCAGCGAGGAGTTCGAGCGCAACGAGGCCGAGCACCGCCGGCTCGCCGCAGAGCTGGCCGAGCGCCTCGCCCGGGCCGGGGGCGGCGGCGGCGAGAAGGCGAGCGAGCGCCACACCGCCCGCGGCAAGCTGCTGCCGCGCGAGCGGGTCGACCGCCTCTGCGACCCCGGCTCGCCCTTCCTCGAGCTCTCGGCGCTGGCCGCCGAGGACCTCTACGACGGCGCCGCGCCGGGGGCCGGGATGATCAGCGGCATCGCCCGGGTCGCCGGCCGCGAGGTCGTCGTCGCCGCCAACGACGCCACCGTCAAAGGCGGCACCTACTACCCGATGACGGTGAAGAAGCACCTGCGGGCACAGGAGGTCGCGCTCCACAACAACCTCCCCTGCGTCTACCTGGTCGACTCCGGCGGCGCCTTCCTGCCGATGCAGGACGAGGTCTTCCCCGACCGCGAGCACTTCGGCCGCATCTTCTTCAACCAGGCGACGATGTCGGCGCGGGGGATCCCGCAGATCGCCGCGGTGATGGGGTCCTGCACCGCCGGCGGCGCCTACGTGCCGGCGATGAGCGACGAGACCGTGATCGTCCGCGACCAGGGCACGATCTTCCTCGGCGGCCCGCCGCTGGTGAAGGCGGCGACCGGCCAGGAGGTGAGTGCCGAGGAGCTCGGCGGCGGCGACCTCCACGCCCGCACCTCGGGCGTCGTCGACCACCTCGCCGCCGACGACGCCGAGGCGCTGGCGATCGTCCGCTCGATCGTCGCCACCCTGGCGCCAAAGCCGCCGGCGCCGTGGGAGCGGGCACCGGCCGAGGAGCCCGCGGTCGACCCCGCCAGCCTCTACGGCGCGGTCCCGCCCGACAGCCGCACCCCGTATGACCCGCGCGAGGTCATCGCCCGCGTCGTCGACGGCAGCCTCCTGCACGAGTTCAAGGCCGAGTACGGGACGACCGTCGTCTGCGGCTTCGCCCGCATCCACGGCCACCCGGTCGGGATCGTCGCCAACCACGGCATCCTCTTCAGCGAGAGCGCCCTCAAGGCCGCCCACTTCATCGAGCTCTGCGACCAGCGCGGGGTGCCGCTGCTCTTCCTGCAGAACATCACCGGCTTCATGGTCGGGCCCGAGTACGAGGCGGGCGGGATCGCCAAGGACGGGGCGAAGATGGTCGCCGCCGTCGCCACCGCCCGGGTGCCGAAGCTGACGGTGATCGTCGGCGGCTCGTTCGGCGCCGGCAACTACGGGATGTGCGGCCGCGCCTACTCGCCGCGCTTCCTCTGGATGTGGCCGAACGCGCGGATCTCGGTGATGGGCGGCGAGCAGGCGGCGACGGTGATGACCGAGGTCGGCCAGCCGGAGACCGGCGCCGAGCTGCGCGACCAGTACGAGCACCAGGGCAACCCGTACTACTCCACCGCCCGGCTCTGGGACGACGGTGTGATCGACCCGCTCGACACCCGCCGCGTCCTCGGCCTCGCCCTCGGCGCCTGCGCCAACGCGCCGCTCGCCGGGCGGGCCGCGCCCGTGTTCCGCATGTAGCGGCCCGCGCAGGAATCCTTACACCGGAGTACCTAACTAATTTCTACTTTTCAGTATGGCTTTCTCGGCGAGTGTTCGTAGGCTGCCGCCGTCAGTCGTCGCAGCAGGGCGGTGACTGACGCCCACTGACACGAGACGACTCCGACCTCGACCTCGAACAGAGAGCCCGAATGACGGAAGCCGTCCTCTCACTGGACCACGAGCTGTGCGAGAAGCCCGAGCTCGCAGGCAACAAGGCAGCTGCGCTCGCCCGCCTGATCCGCCGCGGCTACCCCGTCCCGGCCGGCGCCTGCATCACCACCGAAGCGAGCTCCGGCCCCGCCTCGCGCTGGGAATCCGCACTCGGCGCCCGGCTCGCGCGGATCGAACCGCCCTGGATCGTCCGTTCGTCCTCGACGGCGGAGGACTCGGCGTCGCACGCGCTTCCCGGCGCGTTCGTCAGCATCGCCGGCGTCGGTGAGATGTCGGCGCTGGCCGGCGCGGTCGCCGAGGTCCGGTCCAGCCTCGACTCGGAGGCGGCCCGGCGGCGCGCCGCCGGCATCGGCGTCGACCTCCGTACGGTGAAAATGGCGGTGTTGATCCAAAGCGTGCTGCCCGCGACCGCGGGCGGGGTGGCGTTCGGCTGCGACCCGGTGACCGGCGCCCCGACGGTCGTGATCGAGGCCAACTTCGGGCTGCCGGTGACGGTGGTCGACGGATCGATCACCCCCGACAGCTTCGAAGCGCCCCTGCGGGGATCGCTGGCGACGGTCCGCGGCACGAAGCTGGAAAAGGTGGTCCTGACCGAGTCGGGAGAGGTCGAACGGCGCGCGACCACCGACCGCGAGCGCGCGGCCCTCGCGATCTCCGACGACGTCGCGACCCGGCTCGCCCGACTGGTGCGCCGCGCCGGTGAGCTGTTCGGCGCCCCGCAGGACGTCGAGTGGGCGGCGGTCGCGGACCAGCTGTTCCTCGTCCAGTCGCGCCCGGTGACCACCGTGGAAGCCTCGGACCGGTGAGCCCGCTCCTCAATCCTCAGCCGCTGCCGCCGGCGGGGGTCGAAGAGGCGCTGAGCATGCCCCGCACCGTGCTCTATGCCGACCTCGGCCTGCGCGGCAACCTGCGGTCGCGGTTCAGGCGGGTCCTCCAGCTCGACTACGAGCCGGTGTACATCGGGTTCGACGGCCCCGGGATCAGCTGGAACTACAAGGCGGACCGGGACTTCGACAGCCGGCTGTACGGGGCGGGGCCGATCGCCGCCGGCGTCGCGCACTTCATCACCGCGATGGAGACGACGTCGCGGCTGCTCAGAAAAGTGAGCCTCCTGCTCGCGCCGCGGGCCAATCGACGGCCGGGGAGCCGCGATGACATCCTCGACGACCTGCGGGCCTATTGGGACGCCCGCGAGCTGCACACCACCAACCTCTTCAGCTTCTGGAACGTCGAGCACCGGCTCGGCGAGGAGTTGGCGTCGCGAACCCTGAGCGCCGGGCTGGGTGCGGAGCTGGAGGCCTGGATGTCGCGCTTCCTGCGACCCGACGAGTCGAGCTACGCCGAGCTCGAGAAGCAGCAGCTGGCCCGGCTCGCCTGGCGCTTCGGGAGTCTGCAGGACGGCACCGAGCACGACCGGGAACCGCTGACCGAAGCGCTCGATAGCCACGCCAGCGGCTTCGGCTTCCTGCTGGCGCCGTTTGCGCCCAGCTCGCATCCCTCGCCCGAGACGCTGCTGGCGCGGCTGCGGGACGCCGAACCGGGCGGCCGCCCCGCCGCGGAGCTGGAGCTGAGGGTGGCCGGGGATCCGCTCGACGACTGCGAGCCGATGCTGCGCGAGCTGGGGCGGCTCGGTCAGCGGATCGCCTTCTGGAAGGCGGAGCGAGTCGAGCTGATGGCCGCCGCCGACGCCCGCATGGCGGCGCTCTACGACGACGCCGCAGCCGCCGTCGGCGTCGAGATCGACGACCTCTTCGCCCTCACCCGGACCGAGATCGAGGCGGGGCTGAGGGAGGGCGCGCTGACGGTCGACCCGGCCACGGTGGCCGAGCGCAGGCGGCGCTACTGCCTCGTCCTCCACGAAGGGCGGATCGAGTTCTTCCAGCCGACCGAGCCGGCCGCGCCGGGAGCGGGGGCGGCGGCCGTCGCCGGCGACCGCCTGACCGGGACCCCGACCTCGCCGGGCATCGCGACCGGCAGGGTCGTCGTCATTCCCGACGCCGCCGCCGTCGTCCGGGACCCCTCGCTGGGTGAGCGGATCCGGGAAGGTGACGTGCTGGTGACGAAGATGACCCGCACCGAGATGGACCAGATCCTCGAGCGGGCCGCCGCCTGGGTCACCGACGAGGGCGGCCGCGCCTCGCACGCCGCGATCATGTCGCGCGAAATGCGCAAGCCCTGCGTAACGGGCGTCGGCGACGCGACCGAGAGGCTGCGAGACGGGATGACGGTCACCGTCGACGGCAGCGCCGGGGAGATCACCGTCGAGGCGGCACCCGCGGGCGGGGGTGCGCCTTGACCACCGTGCACGTCATCGACGACAACCAGGTGATCCGCGAAAACCTCAGCGACGCGATCCAACACCGGCTGCCCGAGCGTCGGATCTGCATCGAAAAATGGGATTCGGCGAAGGCCGCTGCCGACTCGCTGGTGGAAGAAGCGTCCAACGCGCCGAAGCCCGGCGAGGTCGCGATCTGCGACCTCTTCGACATCGATCATTACGCCGAGCAGCCCGCCGACGAAATCTTCGTCTTCCCTCCGGTCTCCTCGCTCCCCGGCCTGCCCGAGAACGTCAAGCGTGCCTGCCTGGACAACATCTGCCGCTTCTTCCCGCCGCTGATCGCCGCCGGCCTGCGCATCGTCGTCTTCTCCTACGTCTTCTCCCTGCTGGAGTCCGAAGGGGACCCGGACGGAGCCACGGAAGTGAGGACGGCGCTGCGGGAAGTCGGCGTCTCCGAGGACCGGATCCTCGAAAAGCCGGAGAAACGGGTCGACCTCACCCACCTCGAGCCGGTCGCGAACAAGGTCGCGGCGATGATCGCCGAGCAATGAGTCCCCTGATCAAACTGGTCAGCACCGCGAACGAGGAACGGCGCGAGGAACGGCGGCGGCGACGTCGCGAGCGCCGGCTGCTGGTCAAGCCCGACCCGGCCTCGCGGCCCTCGCTGATGGTCGGCGAGACCCAGCGGCGGATTCCCGAGTGGCTCTTCGTCGTTGCGCTGGCGCTCGTCTGGGCGCTCGTCGTCGGGCTGCTCGTCACCGAGGCCTTCCGCCGCGGCGCCACCTCGATCCTCTACGAGAAAGACGCCGCCGCCGTCGCCCTCCTGGTCGTGGCTCTGGTCTGCATGGCCCTGATCTTCATCGACGTCGCCAGCTACCGGCCGCGGCTCTTCGCCCTCGCCGATCTCAGCGGCACGAAGCTGATCTCGGCCTTCAGGGACAACTCCGGGGACTTCCGGGCCGTGTTCCGGGAGTTCGCCGCCACGCCGCTGACCAAGTGGGCCCAGGTCCCGGGCCGCCAGGAGAAGATCCTCAGCGCGATCACCCAGTACATGCAGGTCGGCGCGATGAGGGCCGAAGTCGCCTGCCGCGTGCTCAACCGGCTCGGGGCCCTGCTGGCCGCCCTGGCCCTGGTCGCCTACTCGCTCTCGGCCCTCACCCACGGCGACGTCGTCCAGCACGCGGCCGCGAATGCCGGCCTTGCCGAGCACCTCTACTTCGTCATCGCCCAGGCGATGACGATCGGCTTCGGCGATCTGCATCCCCAGCACGGGGCCTGGGGGTACGTGCTGATGGGCTTGTCGGTGCTGACGATGGCGGCGATCGTCTACTTCGTCCTCTCCGAGATCATCGCCAACCAATCCCAGTTCCGGTCGGATCTGCGAACCGCGGTGGAACGCTACGTCGTCAGCAACGGCGAGTTCTAGCCCGGCTCGCCGGCCTCGGGAAATGCACGGATCGCTGCATTGGCCTCAAGATCGCTGCCCCCGTCGCACGTACACGCGAGTATGCAAAAGAATCCTTGACTTAAGAGTGTTGGTGGGATAGACCCGGCGGGATGAGTGTCCAGTCCCCGGCCGTCGAGAGTGTTGGTGTGGAAACGCCGGTTGCGCCCCCGGCGCTCTCCCCGACCTGGGCCCGCCTGGAAGAACAGCTCGAGTGGTACGACCGCAAGAGCGGCCAGGCCCAGCGCTGGTTCAAGCGGCTGAAGGTCTGCCAGATCGTCGCCGCGGCGGCGATCCCGGTGATGGCCGGCAACTCGGCGCCGGCCTGGCTGGTCGGCGGCGCCGGCGCCCTGATCGTCGTCCTCGAGGGACTGCAGCAGCTGCAGCAGTACCAGCAGAACTGGGCCTCCTACCGGGCGACCTGCGAGCGGCTCAAGCACGAGCGCTTCCTCTTCCTCGCCCACGCCGGCCCCTACGCGGCCAGCGCCGAACCGGAAGCGCTGCTCGCCGACCGGGTCGAGGGCCTCGTCTCCCAGGAGCACGCCGCCTGGGTCTCGCAGCAGAAAGAGGTCGAGAACCAGCGGGCGGCGAGCAGATGAGCACCGCGACCGGGCACCAGCGGATCTTCATCTCCTACCGCCGCGACGAAGCCGCCGGCCACGCCGGCCGGATCTACGACGCGATGGTCTCCCGCTTCGGCGAGGACAACGTCTTCATGGACGTCGAGCTCGCCCCCGGCGTCGACTTCGTCGACTACATCACCGACGTCGTCTCCAGCTGCACGGTCCTGATCGCGGTGATGGGCAGGTCGTGGGCGGAGGCGCCGGGCCCGGACGGCCGTCCTCGCCTGCAGGACGAAGGGGACTTCGTCCGCCTCGAGGTCGGGACCGCCGTCCAGAACCCAGACGTCACCGTGATCCCCGCCCTCGTCGACAAGGCGCGGATGCCGAAAGCCGAACAGCTGCCGGACGAGATGCGCGCGCTGACCCGCCGCAACGCGCTCGAACTCTCCGACGGCCGCTGGCGCTACGACGTCGGCCGCCTCAACGACACCCTCGAACAGCTGCTCGCCGGGCTCACCGGCTTCCCGGTCCAGGTCCAGCCGGAGCCGCCGGCGCCTGTCCCCGACCCGCCGGCCCGGGAGCCGGCGGCGCCCCCGTCGGCGCCGGCGGCGTCGAACGGCCGGCTCCTGGTCGAGGCCGTGGCGATCGCCGCGGCGGCGGCCTTTCTCGCCGCGGCGGTGGTCTTTCTCCTGCCCAAGACCCACACCCGCCTGTTTCACGACAGGGTCGACCCGATCGGGCGGCAGGTCGTGATCTGGGCAGTGGTCGGCGCCGCCCTGGCACTCTGGCTCGGGGTGCGGCGGCGGCGCACCGACCTTGCCCGCCTCGGCCTGCTCGGACTGCTGGCCGGGGCCCTCGCCGGCTTCGCCGGCACCCTGCTCTGGTCCACTCAGGTGAGCTCGATGAGCCTCGAACACTGGGAATCGACCCAGATCGAGCAGTCCGGCAGGTGGGCGGTGGTCAACTTCGCCGTCACCGGCGCGATCCTGGGGGCCCTGCTCGGCGCTCTCTGGCGCCGGCGCCACCTCGCCGCGGGCCTCGGCGGCGGCCTGCTGGGAGGCATCTTGATCCAAGTCGTCAGCAACGGCGCCAACCTCAACACGGAAGACATGCCGGGGGTCGCCTTCCTCTTCGCCGCCCGCGGCGGCGCGATCACCGCCGGCGCGGTCCTCGCCATCCTCCTGCTCGAGCAGCGGCGGGCAACTGGCCCGCCGGACGGGGTCAGCCGAAGTTCCTCCGCAGCCAGGGAACCAGCAGCGCGTTGACCTCGGCCGGCTTCTCCTGCTGGATCGAGTGGGCGGCATCGCGGATCTCGTGCTTCTCGATCTGGGGCAGGAGCTGCTCGAGGCCGTCGGTCGAGCCGCGCATGAAGAACCAGTCGTCGGCGGAGGAGATCATCAGCGCGGGCTTGTCGATCACGTAGTCGGAGCCCTGGGCCTCTTCGAAGTCCACGCGCAGGGCGCGGTACCAGTTGAGGCCGCCGGTGAAGCCGGTGCGGGTGAAGGTGTCGACGTAGACCCGGCGTTCCTCGTCGCCGACGAAGGGCTCGCCGAACAGCTGCGGCTCGCCGACGAAGACCCCGGCGGGGACTTCCTGGATCTCCTTCGGCGCCGCCTCGAACTCGTCCATCGTGTAGCCGCGGCCGCGCAGCCAGCAGTCGAAGGTGCGGTCGATGTCCTTTTCGAGGATCGCCTCCCCCACGCCGGGCTCCTGGAAGGTGCGCATGTAGTGGTTGGGGCCGCGCAGCTCGTCGTAGATTTCGATCATGTCCTGGGGCGCTTCCCAGGTGAAGTAGGGGGTGCAGAGGCTGCCGACGCCGAGCGTCCGCGCGGGCGCGAAGACGCCCGCGAACCAGGCAGGCATCGAGCCCCAGTCGTGGCCGATGAAGACCGCCCTCTCCTCGCCGAGGGCGTCGAGCAGACCGGTCAGGTCGGCGACCAGGTTCTTGACGCTGTAGGTCGCTGCATCGGCGGGAGCGTCGGTGCCGGCATAGCCGCGCTGGCTCGGGCAGATCACCCGGAAGCCGGCCGCCGCGACCGGGTCGACCTGGTTGCGCCAGGAGTAGGGCAGCTCGGGGAACCCGTGCAGGAGGAAGACGACCGGGCCCTCGCCCTGCTCGAAGTACTCCATCGTGATCCCGTTGGTCTGGGCGGTCTTTGGAGAGTTGAAGTCCATCGGTTCCTTTCAGCCGGGCAGGGTGAAGCCGGCGTCGACGGTCAGGGTCTGGCCGGTGACCATGCGGGCGTCGTCGGAAAGGAAGAAGCCGACGACGTCGCCGATCTCGTCGGGGTCGAGGGCGCGGCCGAGCGGCGAGCGTTCCCCCGCCGCGGCGGCGATCGCCTCCCACTCGGGGATTTCCTTGAACAGGTCGGTCAGCACGACGCCGCCGGAGACGCAGTTGCAGCGGATCCCGACCGGGCCGCCCTCGACGGCGAGGTAGCGGACGAGCTGCTCGATCGCCGCCTTGGCGGTGCCGAAGGCGGCGTAGGCGTCGTAGACGCGGTCGGCGCCGAGGCTGGAGATGGCGACGACCGCGCCGCCGCCGCCCGCCTCCATCGAGGGCCGCGCCGCCTGCGCCAGGGTCAGGAGCGCCCGCACGTGGGCGGCCATCGTCTGGTCCCACTGCTCGACGGTCAGCTCGTCGGTGAGTCCGAAGGTGCCGTTGGCGGCGCTGGCGACCAGGTAGCGCAGCGGCCCCAGGGCGTCGATCGCCTCCTCGACCGCGCGGGCGTTGTCGTCGGGGTCGCCGACGTCGCCCTGGATCACCGCGGCGCGGCGGCCGAGGGTGCGGATCTCCTCCGCGGTCCGCTCGGCGGCCTCCTCGTTGGCGACGTAGGTGATCGCGACGTCGGCACCGCGCCGAGCCGCCGCGAGCGCGCAGGAGCGGCCGATCCCGCGGGAGCCGCCGGTCACCAGCGCGTTGCCTCGAAGCTTGCTGCTCACCACCACCGAACCTAGTCGGCGCGCTCAGGCGGGAATCTCGCGCTGCAGCCAGCCTTTGTAGAAACCCTCGATGTCGGGCAGGTACTCGTGCATGACCGGGTAGGCGGGCGGTACCGCTTCGGTCTCCAGCAGGCGGCCGGAGAGCGGGCAGTAGTACTCGCGCAGCTCCTGCCAGTCGCCGTCGGGGTGGCCGAGCTCCGGGTAGACCTCGCGGTAGAGCTCGTCGCTGTCGCGGACGAAGATCGGCACGTGCATCTTCCAGTTCTCGTCCCAGCGGCAGAGGTCGGCGCCGGCGTCGGTGCGGATCACCAGCTCGCCCTCGGCGTTGCGGACGATGTTCATCCCCTCGCCGTAGGGGAGGACGATCTTCTCGTCGTAGTCGACCCGTTCCTGCAGCAGCTCGAGCCACTTGTCGAAGCGGTCGGGGTCCTTGATCCCGGACTGGATGTCCTTGACGGCGCGGCGGGAGAGCTTCTCGTCGAGCAGGTCGGCGAGCGTCTCCTTCGTCACCCGGGTGGTGACCGGGACGCTGACCCCCTCGTCGGGGAGGAAGACCTCGGAGCCGGCGAGGAACTCGCGCACCGAGTCGGCCGGCAGCAGCTTGCCCGGCGCCGCTTTCTGGACCGCGGTGGTCGGGGTGACGACGTCGAAGTCGAAGTCCACCGGCAGGTCCCAGAAGCCGCGGAACTCGGCCGCCCAGCCCGGCTCCAGCCGCATCGACTCGGCGTACATCACCTTCACGGTCTCGATCAGGTCCTGGTCGAAGAGCCGCTGGCGCTGCTCGGCCCACCACTCCCTGGCGGGACGGGCGCGCTCCAGCCGCGCGTGCATCAGGCCTTCGCGGTTCTCGATCCCGTAGGCGCGCTCGGCCCAGTGGCGCTGCAGGTGGCCGCCGGAGACGTCCTCCTCGACCGCCTCGGCGGGCCGCAGCAGCGGGTCGCCGAGGCCGCCGCCGCCGCGGCCTGAGCTGAGGTAGAGGTCGCCGGTCTTGACCGCGATCATCATCGTGTAGGGGTCCTGCTCGAGCTGGTGCTCGCCGGCGAACGCCTTCAGCAGCGTCTCCTCGCCGCTGAGGTCGCCGACCGGGTATGCCTTGCCCGCGGCCGCCTGCTCGAAGATGTCGGAGCCGAAGACGTTGTGGACGTAAGCGCTTGGGGCCGGGTAGCCGCCGAACAGGCCGGGAGAGGTCAGCATGCCGCCGGCGCCGATGTTCTCGACCTCGAAGTCCTGGGTGCCGTTGACGAGCAGCAGGGTCTCGAACGAGGAGCCGCCGCGATGCCGTCCCCAGCCGCCGGTGTTGGGCTTGATCCGGCGGCCGATGTAGATCATCGGCTTGACCAGCTCCCACATCTCGATGTCGCCGCAGTCGCCCTCGGGGTTGAAGACGGCGGCGCCGTAGTCGAGCCCGTCGAGGACGTACTTGGCGCCCTGCCCCTGGGCGCCGATCTCGAAGTTCATGAAGCCGGAGATCTGGCCGTACTGGTCGAGCCCGCCGCCCTGGGCGACGTTGCCGGGGACCGTGTAGGTGGAGACGATCTCCTCGATGTAGCCGCGCGACTGCAGGGCGCGGGAGATCGCCCGCAGGTACCCGGTCGAGGTCGTGAACATCGGCATCCACGGGAACGACGAGGAGCAGGGAGCATCGCCGAGGTTCGCCCAGCTGCCCTCGGTCAGCAGCAGCTCGGTCGCGTAGTAGGCGCCGTCGTTGACTTTGTCGTTGCAGATCAGCGTCTGCGTGAAGAGGATCCACTGCATCCCCTGCTGCGCCGAGGGCGTCGCGTTGAACGAGTGCCAGCCCCAGGCCGAGGAGCCGCGCAGGTCGGTCGTCCAGCGGCCGTCGCGGTCGACGACCGCCTCGTAGGCGCCGTGGATGATGAGGTCGCGCTGGGCTCGTTTCGGCAGGTTCAGCTTGTTCGCGTATTTGGCCTCGGTGAAGCCGGCGGAGCGGTAGCGGCCGGGGACGAGCAGGCCGCGGACGCGGGACTTGAAGTCGCGGCGGCCGTCCTCGATCGCCTCGCGCATGAACTGCTTGAAGGTGTCGGTCCCTTCTTCGAGCACCAGGCGCTCGACCGCGTCGCGGATCATGTGGCAGCCGGCCAGCCGGGTGCGCTCGTCGAGCAGGTAGAGGCCGGGGGCGCGGCTCTGCATCGAGACCCGTTTGGTGTGCCACTGGGCGATCGTGTCCCCCTCGCCGATCTTCATGCAGTGCAGGTCGATGCCGTCGTCGAAGCGGGTGGTCGGCGCGACCGGGACGCCGCCGGGGGTGTAGGCGCCGATGTCCATCACGTGGATGACGCCGCCGGCCCAGCCGAGCAGCTCGCCCTCGTCGTCGGGGTTGAAGATCGGGACGAAGGTCTGGACGTCGGCGTTGTGGACGTCGCCGATCGTCGGCTGGTTGTTGGCGAAGATGTCGCCGGGCTTGATCCCCGGGTTGTCCTCCCAGCCGTTCCGCACCATGAACTTGATCGCCTCGCTCATCGTGTGGACGTGGACGATGATCCCGGTCGAGAGGGCGACGTTGTCGCCCTCCGGCGTGTAGAGGGCGAAGCAGATCTCCCCGAGCTCGCGGACGATCGGCGAGGCGCTGATGTTGAGCGCCGTCTCGCGGGCGGTGACCATGCCGCCGCGCACGCGCGAGAACAGCTTCTCGAAGTGCAGCGGGTCGGAGTCCTTCATCGCCAGCTCGCGCAGGCCGTGGTAGTGGCCGGTCCGCTCGAAGGCGCTCTCGGAGGCTGCCAGCATCTGAGCCAGGGTCTGGCCGTCCCAGCCGATCGGGGCACGCTGCTCGGGCTCGAGGACGCGGGTCTTGTCGATCGTGGCCATCGCTCTCAGCTCTCCTTGTTCTCGAGGTGGAAGATGCCGTGCTCGTCGAGCCAGGCGCGGCGGTCGGGCGGGATCGGGAAGGTGGTCGACTCGGCCTCCAGCACGGCGGGGCCCTCGATCCTGTGGCCGTTGCGGACGTCATCCATCTCATAGACGTCGGTCCTCGCCGGGCCGTCGGCCCACCAGACCTCGCGCGTCTCCTTGACCGGCGGCGCCCCGGACTCGCTCGGCATCACCGGCAGGGTCGGCTGCTCGATCGGGACCGAGCCCTTGACGATCGCCTGCGCGACCAGGTAGCCGAGCTCCGGCGAGGATGCCGCCCGCGCGTACATCCGCGTGTAGGTCGTCTCGAAGGACTCGATCAGGTCGTTGACGTCGGCGATCGAGTCGAGCGACGGCTTCGGCGCGTCGACCTCGATGTCGACCAGCTGGCCGTAGTACTGCATCCGCACCATGTGGGTGAAGGAGACTTCGCCGCCGTCGTGGCCGGACTTGGCGAACTCGTCGCGGACCCGGTCCTCGAGCGAGCGCCAGGCCTGGGTCAGAAGGCCGCCCATCGCCACCTTTTCCTCGTCCGGCGCGGTCGGCAGCAGCGGCAGGTCGACCTGGCGGTCGAAGCGGTACTCGAACTCGGCGCAGGCGCAGCCGAAGGCGGAGAAGCCGGCCGCCCACTCGGGAACGAGGACCTGCTGGTAGGGGACGCCGCTGGTGTAGCCGGCGACGTGCAGCGGGCCGCCGCCGCCGTAGCAGAGCAGGGTGTAGTCGGCGGGGCTGTAGCCCTTGCCGAGGATGCGGCCGACGGCCTCGTTGCGGAGGCTGGTCTCGAACAGCTCGATCACCCCGGCCGCCGCCTCCTCGACGCCGAGCCCGAGCGGGTCGGCGACCTGGCGCTTGACCTCGTGGCGGGCGCGCTCGATGTCCAGCTGGACCTGGCCGCCGAGGAAGTACTCGGGGTTGAGGCGGCCGAGGACGAGGTTGAGGTCGGTGATCGAGGCGGTCTCGACGCCGCCCTCGGGCCAGGCGGTGCCGATCATCGCCCCGGCGGAGTCGGGGCCGATCTCGGGGCGGCGCGCGTTGGGGTCGATGCGGACGAAGGAGCCGCAGCCGGCGCCGACCGAGTCGATCTGGACCAGCGGCATGTTGAGCAGGAATTTCGCCATGTCCGGGGTCGTCGTCACCTCGTAGCGCTTGCCGGTCAGCAGCGCGATGTCGAACGAGGTGCCGCCGATGTCGGTGCAGAGGACGTTGTTGAGATCGATCCGGTCGGCGAGCCAGCGGGCGCCGACGACGCCGCCGATCGGGCCGGAGACGAGGGTCGTCGCCAGCTGGTCGGCGTCGATCGAGATCGTGCCGCCGTGCGAGGCCATCACCCGCAGCTCGAAGCCGGCGCCGCAGGTCTTGGTGCGGTCGCGGACGGCGCGCAGGGTGCCGCGCGAGGGCTCGGCCGCGTAGGCCTCGATCACGGTCGTGTTGAGGCGCGGGAAGTCGCGGCGGGAGGGATAGAGCTCGGAGGAGACGAAGACCGGGCAGCTGCCGTTGAGGCCGCGTTTTTTCTTCTCCTCTTCGACGATCTCGGCGACGCGCTGCTCGTGGGCGGGGTTGCGGTAGCTGAAGATCAGCGAGATCACGATCCCCTCTACGTCGTCGTCGAGCAGCGCCTTGACGCCCTCGCGGACGTCCTCCTCCCGCAGCGGCAGGACCTCGTTGCCGAAGAGATCGATCCGGCCGCGGACGCCGTGGACGCGAGCGCGCGGGACCAGCGGGTCGTTGTGGTGGTGGGTGGCGATGTGGAGGCGGTCGGCGTAGGAGAAGCCGAGGTAGGTCTGGATCCCGCGCTCCATCTGCAGCGAGTCCTCCTGGCCGGCGGTGACCAGGGCGCCGACCCGGCGGCCTTTGCGGGTCAAGAGACGGTTCAACATCGCGGTGCCGCTGAAGACGGCGGACTGGATCCGGGGGAAGCCCTCCTCGGGGGTCGAGTCCCACTGGCGCATCGCGTCCTCGGCGGAGGCCATCAGGCCCACCGACTCGTCCTGCGGGGTCGTCTGCGCCTTGCCGACGACGAAGGCGCCCGCGTCGTCGACGATGAAGGTGTCGGTCATCGTGCCGCCGGCGTCGATCGCCAGCACGCGTGGATCATGCTCTCTCTGTCCCATACGCCGACAGTAGGTCGGGTAGCCCGGCCTGTCGTCGTTTTCCCCAACCGATCGCCGAATCGGTCTTTGTGGTGAGACCACAAGGGGCTAGCTTCGGGAGGTGAGCCAGGCCGACGCGATCGCCGCCCCCGCCCGCAGCCGGGCCGAGATCGAGGCGATCGTCGAGACCCTGAGCGCCGAACTCGACGAGGTCGCGGCGGCGCTCGCCGACACGATCCACGAGCACCTCGACGAGCTCGACGACGACATGCTGTCGTGGACGCTGCAGAGCACCCGCGCCAACCTCGGAGTGATGGTGACGCTGATGCGCGAGGGGGCGGACCCGCGCTCGGCGGAGGCGCCGCCGGAGGCGCTCGGCTACGCCAAGGAGTACGTCATCCGCGGCCTCGACTTCGTGTTGCTGCAACGGGCCTACCGGACCGCCCAGGGCGTCTACTCGGGGATGATCCTCGAGCGCCTGCGGCTCGTCACCGACGACGCCGACCACCTGGCCGACGCGATCGGCTTCTTCAACGCCTGGATCTTCGCCTGGATCGAGACCATCGAGCGCCAGCTGACCGACGTCTACATGGCCGAGCGCGAGCAGTGGGTGCGGGGCGCGGCGGCGATGCGGGCGGCCGAGGTGCGGGCGATCCTCGCCGGGGCGCCGGTCGACGCGGCCGCGGTCAGCAAGCGCCTCGGCTACGAGCTGGAGCGCTTCCACGTCGGCTACGTGGTCTGGAGCGAGAGCGCCGGCGACTCGCCGGGGGCGGCGGGGGCGCTGTTCGGCGAGATGGAGCAGGTCGCGGCGGCGGTCGCCGAGAGCCTCGGAGCGCGGGCGCCGCTGACCGTCGCCCAGGGCCGGCACCTGGCCTGCTGGGCGGGCCGGCGCGAGCCTCAGTTCCTAGGCGACCTGCGGGTGCCGCGCGGGGCGGGCCGCGGGATCTCGGTCGCGGCGGGAACGCCGGCGGCCGGAATCGACGGTTTCGTGCTCAGCCACCGTGAGGCGCTGCTGGCCCGCCGGGTCGCCCAGCTGCGCGGCGACCGCGCCGCTCGCGTCGCCTTCCCGGACCTGGCGCTGGAGGCGCTGATGGTCGACGACGTCGAGGCGGCCCGGCGCTTCGCCGAGCGCGAGCTCGGTCCCCTGGCGGCAACCGACGACGCGACCATGCGCCTCACCTCGACCCTCGCCGTCTTCCTCGACGAGGGCGCCAGCTTCGTCCGCGCCGCCCGCCGCCTCGGCGTCCACACCAACACCGTCACCTACCGGGTTCGCCGCGCCGAGGAGCTCCTCGGCCACCGGGTCGGCGAGCGCCAGCTCGAGCTCCGCGTCGCCCTCCGCCTCTCCCGCCTGATCGATCGAGGCGGCATTTGACCGTCATATAGACGGCAAACTGCCGCTTCGATTGGGGGGGTAGCTCTACTCGCAGAAGGACGTCGGGCCGTCGTCGGCCTCTGCATGGCATGCGTGCTGGTGCTCAGCGCGGTCGCAGCCCAGAGCGCCGCGGCGATCAGCGGCACAACAGCCTTCACATGCCAGAAAACCGAAGCGGGGGGCGCGGGGTTCTCTAAATCCCACTGCCGCGCCGCTGACGCAGTCGCCTCGGGTGCGCAATACGCCCATCTCGCGATCGCCCAGGACAAACCGACAGAACTGAAGATCAGCAACGAAACCACAGGCGGCGAAACCGAATCCCTCGTCCTCAAGCCGAATAACGGCTCCTTCGAACTGAAAGCCGCTACCGTCGCCGGCGAAGGCGAAATCACAAACAGCCTCGACGCCAGCCAGGAACACTACGTCCGCGGCGGAGCGCTGATAAAGCTCACCAAAGTCACGCTCATTCCCGTGAGCTTCGTCTTCACCGGCTGCAAGATCTTCTCGAACGACCCGAAAACCAACGAACCCGGCGTCGAAGGGGAGATCGACCTCGAACCCCTCTCGTTGACGACGACAAAACAGGGAGACTCGCTGAAGCTCGCACCGACGACCGGGGAAGCCTTCGCGAAGTTCTGGATCAAGGAATGCAGCCTGACCGAGCCGCAGCTCGAACATCAGTACACGCTGACCGGCAGCCTCAGCGGCTCGCCCGACGGCGCGACATTGAACTTCACCCACGCCAAAACCACAGAACAGAAATCGCTCAAGATCAACACCGTGGTCTTCGGCGTCGCCGGCAGCTTGACACTGAGCGGCAAGAGCCCGGGCGAAGGCGGGTCCTTCACGCCGCTCAGCTTCACAACAGTCGAAACACCTTAGGCGAAGACAGGAGCACCTCATGAGGCGACGTTGCCGCACCTTCTTCATCATCACCGCTTCGGCCCTCGCGCTCTGCGCGATTGGAGCCCAGGGAGCCAGCGCGATCAAAGGCACAACAGCATTCACATGCGAGCCGGTCATCCCCGCACCGGGGACAGCCGGCTTCTCGAAAGCCCACTGCAAGAACGAAGACAAAGTCGAAACCAAAGCCAACTTCGAGCATGTGGAGGTCGAACAGGGTCAGACGACAGAAATTACAGCCACGAACGAAGGCACCGGATCGGGAACAAGCCTGACCTCGGCTTGGCATTTCAAGTCGGTCGTGGGAGGGATCGTGATCGAACTCATCGCCACGGGGGTTCACGCCGAAGGGACGCTGACGAACGCCGTCGACCCGTCATTGGAACACTACGCGAGCGGCGAAGGCACCGTCACATTCACCGGTGTCGCGGTCACTACTCCGGTAAAACAAAGGTTGCGAAGTGGAAACAGATCTCAACGGCCAAGGCGGGCAGATAGGCGTCGTTCACAGCAGCAAACTGAAGGGGACCACGACAGGGCAGGAAGACGCTGTGCTGATCGAACCGGGGGCGGGAGCAGCGAACCTTGCCACCTTCAGCATCGTCAACTGCGCCGGAAACCCTGCGATTCAGGCCCTGAACAAAACATACACCGTCGAAGGAAAGGTCCAGCTGACGCCTGATGGCGCGACACTGAACGTCGACCACACGGGGTCGACAGCTCAGGGAACGCTGAAGCTGAACGGCCTGGCCGCAGGCATCTTTGGAACGGTCACAATCAGCGGCCGAGCAAACGACACCGAGGGCTACACCCCGCTCAGCCCGACAACAGTAATTACATGAGACGGTCGCCGAAGGACGGGCGGCTAGTCGCTGACCCGGACGAGGAGCTTGCCCATGTTCTGGCCGCTGAACAGCTGGCCGAGGGCCTCGGGGGCGGCTTCGATGCCGCCTTCGACGATCGTCTCGTCGTAGTGGAGCCTGCCCTCCCCCAGGAGGCCGGCGAGGTAGGTGATCGCCTCTTCGAAGCGGTCGGCGTAGTCGAGGACGAGGAAGCCTTTGATGGTGGCCCTCATCATGATCAGCTGGCCGATGTTGGCCTGGCCCTTGACGTGGGCCTCGCCGTGGTCGTAGGAGTTGTAGTCGGCGATCATGCCGCAGAGGGAGACGCGGGCGCCGAGGTTGACGCGCATGAGGATGTGGTCCATGATCGGGCCGCCGACGTTCTCGAAGTCGACGTCGATGCCGTCCGGGGTGGCGGCGTCGAGCTGGTCGGCCCAGTCGTCGGCGCGGTGGTCGATACAGGCGTCGTAGCCGAGCTTCTCGACCGCGTGGGCGCACTTCTCGGGCCCGCCGGCGATGCCGACGACGCGGGCGCCGCGCTCGCGCGCGACCTGGCCCGCGACCCCGCCGACCGCACCGCAGGCGGCGGAGACCACGATCGTCTCCCCCTCCTTCAGGTCCGCCAGATCGATCCCGATGTAGGCGGTGATACCGGTGTGGCCGAGGGCGCCGAGGAAGGCCGATTCGGGCGCCGGCAGCGGGTCGGGCAGGACGGTGAGCGGTGCCTCGAGCTGGGCGTCGTCGGCGAGGACCAGCTCCTGCCAGCCGGTGAAGCCGCTGACCATCGCCCCGACCGGCATGTCGTCGCGGCTTGATTCGACGATCTCGCCGATCCCGAGGCCGCGCATCACGGCGCCGATCGGCACCGGCGGCATGTAGCCGCGGACGTCGCTCATCCAGATCCGGTTGGTCGGGTCGAGCGAGAGCAGCCTGGTGCGGACCAGCGCCTGGCCGTCGCCCAGCTCCGGGATCTCCTCGGTGACCAGCTCGAGGTCGCCGTCGGCGAGTGCGCCGTCGGGCCGCCTGCGCAGGCGGTAGGCGCGGTTGACGCGCCCACCACCCGTTGTTCGTAACCCAGAGGGTGACAAGCCGCTCCCCTCAGGACGCCAGCGCCGCGGCCTGCTCGGCGTCGGGGTTGTTCTTGATCCAGACGTCGTCGTCGTAGTTGCGCAGGTCGAACGTCGCCGAGTGGAACGCCTTCGCGGCGGCGTTGCACTCATCCTGCGTCAGCTTGCCCTGGGTCGTCGTCCACTTCGCCGTTTTCTCCGGCAGCGAGCTGCTGCCGGGACCGAACCCGCCGACCCCCGCCGTCCAGTCGTCATCGGAGAGGACCGAGTAGGGGATCGAGGTCCACATCTCCGTGTTCTCGCGCGAGTAGCGCTCCATCCGGTGCGGGCCGCGGTCCTGCGAGGTCAGTGAGACGAGCCCGACCAGCTCGGCGATCGCGTTGTTGCCGTACTCGTCGTTCATCAGCGGCCGGAACAGCTGCGTGCGCTCGTCGACCTCGAACCAGTCGCTCTGCTCGTAGACGCCGGCGAAGTGGGCGACGTCCTTGAGGATCGCGAAGTAGACCAGCAGGCCGGCGTCGATCATCTGTTCACGCGTCCAGCCGGCCATCATCTTCCACATCTCCGCCGTCGCCGCTTCCATCTTCTCGCGCTGGTCGTCGAGGTAGTCGGCCAGCTCCGAGGCGCTCTCCATGTGGACCGGGATGTAGCCGTCCGAGAGCCAGTCGGAGGTGTAGAGGCCGATCGCGACGAGGTTCGAGTTGTCGTAGGACGGTTTCGCCTCGAAGCTGCCCCAGTCGTCGACCATGTAGAAGTCGGTGTCCTTCATGATCACCGGGATCGTCAGGTTGTTGAACTCGATCTCGTTGCTGACACCGTCCATCCAGGGGTAGTCGCACTCGGAGAGGTCGACCGCGTCGCGGACCAGCATCTGGTTGCCGTCCTTGGTCCGGTAGGGACCGTTGTTGCAGAAGCTGAGCCTGCACTCGCAGTGGCTGAGGAACCCGTAGGCGGAGATCGCCGCCATGAACCGGGTGAAGGCGGTGTGCAGCTTGTCGCCCGAGGTCACCCCGATCGCGCCGTCTTCGAAGAACGCGGTCTGCCGTGAGCTGTGGATCTGGTCTTTGTGGTTGCCGTCGCTCGGCATGATGTGGTTCTCCGAGCGGTGGTAGGCCATGTTCAGCCGCCGCGAGAAGTCGAGCACGTCCATCATGTCTTCGACCGCGTCGGTCGGCTTCAGCAGGCCCATGTCGATGTGCCACTGACGGCCGCCGAGGTAGAACTGCGGCCCGACCCCCATCGAGATCGTGTTGACGTAGGTCCCGACCTGGCGGGCGCGGTCGCCGATCTCCTCCGCCGGCATCGCCGCGTCGACCTTGCGGAGGATTTCCGGGTAGCGGTACCAGGCGTTGTAGTACGACATCGTGATGTACGGATTGACCGGGAACAGTTTCGACTCCTGCACCGTGCGGGTCGTGCACTGGAAGTAGAAGGAGTCGGCCCACTTCTGGATGAAGTTGTTGGCCTCCAGCAGGTCCACGTAACTGCGCTTCACGGGCATCTCGATTCCTCCTAGGAGACCTTGATGATCCGGGCGCGGTGCTCGGCCGCGGCCTCGGCGTCGGCGTATGCGTCGGCGGCTGGCTTCGAGTACTCGACCGTGACTTCGTCGCCGTCGGCGAGCCCGTCCAGCGCCGCGTTCATCAGGCAGGGCACGTTGTACTCGCGGGTCAGGATCCCGAGGTGCGAGCGCACCGTCCCCCCCATGCAGACCACGGCGGTGAAGTCACCGAGGATCGGCGCGGTCAGGGTGCCGCCGGAGTCGTCGATGATCGCCACCGTCTGCTCCGGCACGCCGCCGGTCAGCATCTCCATCACCCGGTCGACGTCGGAGATGTAGCGGGCGATGCCGGTGACGTCGGCGGGCGCCTTGAAGACGTTGTCGCCGGTGCCGACGATCGGCCGCCCCTGGTCGTCCACCTCGTGCTCACCGGTGTTGGCGATCCCGGCCAGCGGTTTGTACTTGTCCGGCTCCTCCTTCAGCGAGATCGTCGCCGAGACGTCGAACTTGTAGCCCTCGGCGAGCAGGTCGGCCTCGATCTTCTCGAGCTCCTCGCGGGTCGGCATCAGCACGCCCGCTTCGACCGCCTCCTCCCAGGACTTGCCGCTGGCGGCGAACTTCTCGGCCGTCAGCGCCCGGACCGCCGCGTGGTAGCGCTCGACCACGGGCGTCGCGGACTCGCGCGACCACTGATCCGGATACGGCCTCGCGGCCGCGGTCTCAGTCTGACTCACGTCTCACTCCTCCTTCGAGTAACACCATCGACATCCATCGACTCCTGGGCGAGGCGCAGCAGCAGCGCCGCCTCCTGCTGCCCGGGCAGCCTCTCCACGGTTCCCACACCGGCGCCGAGCACGGCCCGCGCGCCCGCCGCGGTCGCCAGCGCCGATCCCTTCGCGGCGGTGGCACCGCGCAATGCCTCGGTCAGGATCGCGACGTCCGGGGCGCCCTCGTCGAGCGCGGCGCCGGCGGCGTCGAGGTCGAGCGCGCCCTCGGCGGCGTCGACGACGGCGACCGGGCTCAGCTCCCGCGCCCACTCGATCAGCTCGGTCAGCCCCGGCACGCTCGCCGGGTCGACCGCGGCGGTCTCGAGCAGGCCGGCGTAGACGACCCCGGAGCTGCCGTCGACGGTCAGCTCGCGGCCGGCCAGCCCCGCGGTCACGCCCTCGCCGACGCCGACCACGCTGGGCCGGCCGAGCGCGCGGGTGACGACCGCAGCGTGCGAGGTCGAGCCGCCGCGCTCGGTGACCACGGCGCGGGCCGCGATCATCCCGCTGACGTCCTCGGGCGAAGTCGTGGGGCGGGTGAGGACGACGTCGCCGTCGGCCGCGCAGGCGGCATCGGAGTCGGCGACCGCGACCCCGCTTGCGACCCCCGGGCAGGCGGCGACGCCGCGGGCGAGCGCCTCGGCACCGGCGGTCACCTCCGCGGAGAGCCGCGGCGCCAGGACCATCGCCAGCTGTTCCGGGCTGACCCGGCGGACCGCCTCGGCGCGGTCGATCGCCCCCTCGTTGGCGAGGTCGACGGCGGCCCGCACGGCGGCCAGCGGCGAGCGCTTGGCGGCGCGGGTCTGCAGCAGGTAGAGCTGGCCGCGCTCGACCGTGAACTCGATGTCCTGGACGTCTCCGTGCTCGCGCTCGAGCAGCTTCGCCGCCTCGAGCAGGCGCTCGTGTGCGACCGGCATCGCGACGGCGAGGGCGGCGAGCGGAAGCGGATCGTGGGTACCGGAGACGACGTCCTCCCCCTGGCTCTTCGGCAGCCACTCGCCGTAGGGCTCGGGGTCACCGCTCAGCGGGTTGCGCGAGAAGAGGACACCGGTGCCCGAGTCCTCGCCGAGGTTGCCGAAGACCATCGCCTGGACGATCACCGCGGTGCCTCCGTCCTCGGAGATGCCCCAGTGCCTGCGGTAGGCCATGGCGCGACGCGAGGACCAGGAGCCGAAGACCGTCTTGATCACCGCTTTCAGCGCCTCGTACGGGTCGCTCGGCACCTCCTCGCCGGTGTCCCTGCGGACCGCCTCGCGGACCAGCTCCGGGGTCGCGTCCTCGCCGGGCTCGTCGAGGTCGGCGCCGAGCACGGTCTGGCCGAACTGGTGGATGAAGCGGCAGTGGGTCGAGCGGGCGAAGGCGCGGTCGCCGCAGAGCGCCGCCAGCGCTTCCTCGGTCTCGTCGCTGATCCCGAGGTTGAGGACGGTGTCCATCATCCCCGGCATGCTCACCGCGGCGCCCGAGCGGACCGAGACCAGCAGCGGCTGCTCACCGCCGCCGAAAGTGCGGCCGAGTTTTTCCTCGAGCCCGGTGACACCGGCGAGCACCGACCGCCAGGCCTCGTCTTCGAGCGCGCCGGCGGCGGCGTGGAAGCGGCGGCACTCCTCGATCGGCAGGCAGAGGGTGGGCGGCACCGGCAGGCCGAGGCTCAGCATCCAGGCGACGCTGCGGCCCTTGTTGCCGACGACCTCGCGGTCGGGAACGGTGGAGCCGTCGAGGACGACGACGCGGTCGGCGACCGCAGTCATCACACCATCCCCGCGGCGCTCACGGCGCCTCCTCGCGTTCGCGGCCAAGCATGCGGAGCAGGTCCTCGTGGAGCTCGAACCAAACCGTGTGGTAGCTGTCGATGCGGGCACCGGAGACCCAGTCGGTTTCGCCGGCGAGGACCTTGTCGTAAGCCTCGTCGAGGCGCTGCTTGTGGACCCCGAGCCGGGGGTCGAGCGCGGCGAAGCCGTCGAGCACCTTTTCCGCCCGTTCGTGCTGAGCGCCGAGCCGGTCGACGATCCCGGCGTCGTAGTCGGCGTCGGAGTGGTCGTTGGGGATCCTCTCGCCGCCGGCCGCGGGGACCATCTGCCAATCGGTGAACAGCGCCAGCAGCTCGCGGTTGATCCGCTCGAAGCGCTCGTAGGTCTCGGTCGCCGCCGGGTTCTCGCGGAATTCGGCGTAGACGACTGGGTACCGCTGGTCGAGCCACTCGCGTCCGGCCGGGGCGACCATGAAGGTCCCTTTGGCGCCGGCGGCGCGGCCGGCGGCGACGGCGGCTTCGAGGGCGGACTCGATCTCGGCCTCGTCGGCGCCGAGGACGGCGGCCACCGCGGCGGGACTGCCGGCCTTCTTCACCGCGAGTCCGTGCAGGGCAAGCAGGTCGGTATCGGTCATCGACCCAATCTCTCACGGCCTACTGGTGATGACCACCACCCGAGGCGGGGTCCAGTTGTGGATTCCCCACAAATTCAAGCCCCCGCTCTGGCGTGGCAGTCCTTTGTCCCGGATAGCGACACAAAGGACTGCCACGCGAGCTAGGAGCCCTTCGCCGCGGCCCAGTGGCGGAGGAGGGCGGCGGCGGTCTCGGCGGGTTTCTCGTAGGGCCACCAGTGGCCGCACTCGAGCACGACCAGCTCGCCCTTCATCCGCTCGGCCAGGCGCTCGCCGAATTCGAGCGACACGTAGGGGTCGGTGCGACCCCACAGGACCATCGCCGGCACCTCGACCTTCTCCAGGTCCGGCTGCCATTCGGCGCCGATGTGGACGGCGGAGCGGTAGAGCTTGAGGATCGTGTCCTTGCCGTGCTCTTGTAGCCAGATGTTGCGCTCCGCGTACTCGCGCGGGACCCCGTTTTCGACCAGGTGCTCGATCCCGAACTCGGCGGTCAGCTCCTCCTCCATGTACTTCTCGCCCTCTCCAGGGGTCTGCCAGACCTGGGCCAGCGGGTGCCAGGGGTAATCGACGTCGACCGCGGCACCGCCGCAGGCGACGCTCGCGAGCAGGTCGGGACGGACCGAGGCGACCCGCTGGACCAGCAGCGAGCCCCAGTCGTGGCCGACCAGGTCGACGCCGCCGCCGAGCTGCTCGAGCTGTCCGACGATCCACTCGACGTACTCCTCCTTGGTGGCGCCGAACCCCTCGGGCGCGGCGTGGGCGAAGCCCGGCAGGTCGGCAGCGACCACCTCGTCGCCGTACCCGGTGAGGTTGTCGACAACGCCGTCCCACTCGGCCGCCGTATCAGGATTTCCGTGAACGAGAAAAGCGGGCATATCTCCCCCTTGGGATCGGCGAGGTTGCCTTTTGACCCGCATAGCGGGACCAAGGGCAACCTCGGTGCGGGCGTCAGCCGGCGGGGCCGGTCCTGACCGATAGGTGCGAGATGTCGTTGAAGCTGCGCAGCAGCCAGCGGCCGTCTTCGAGCACCACAAGGCGCGAGACCGAGCCGTTGTCCGAGTGGACGAAGGCGAAGGGGCGGCTGGCAGTCGCCTGGCGGCAGAGCTGGCCGATCACGGCACCGTGGACGACGGCGACAGCCGTGGTGTCGGAGCCGACGGCGGCGACGATCTGCTCGATCCCCGCCGTCACCCGGGCGCCGAAGTCCTGCCAGGACTCGCCGTTGGGGATCGCGTCCCAGCGTTCCTCGCTGAAGACCTGCTGGATCACCGGGTCGCCGCGGCCGGCCCGGATCCGGTACTCGCCGCCCTCGAAGTCGCCGAGGTAGACCTCGCGCAGCTCCGGGATCACGACCGGCTCCAACCCGGTCGCCTCGATCAGCGGCTCCGCCGTTTCCCGGGTGCGGCGCAGGCTGGTGACGAAGAGGCCGCTGAATTCATCGGAGCCGAGTCCATCGGCCACCATCCCGGCCTGCGCCCTCCCGGCCGCCGAGAGCGCCGGGTCGGAGTGGCCGTCGACGAGCGGGAACCTGCTGCCGACGACCGCCGCCTCGGAGGCGCCGTGGCGGACGAGGACGACCTCGGTCGAGCCGGGGGGCAGCTCGTAGGGGCTCTGCTCGAAGCTGTCGCGGTCGGCCATGGAGGTCAGTTTGTCAGCGCGGGAGCGGGCGGCGTTACGGGGTCGTGTAGCCGCCGTCGACGCTCATCGCCGAGCCGGTCACGAACGAGGCCTTGTCGGAGAGCAGCCAAACCGCCGCGTTGGCGATCTCCGGCGGCTGCGCGAAACGGCCGATCGGGTGGTTGGCGCGGGCGGCGGCGATCAGCTCCTCGTCGCCGCCGAGCGTGTCCTCGAAGAGGTCTTTTTCGACCATCGGGGTCAGCACGTACGACGGGCAGATCGAGTTGACGCGGACGCCGGCCTCGGCGTACTCGAGCGCCGCCGACTTGCTCAGCCCGACGACGCCGTGCTTGGCGGCGACGTAGGCGGCCGCGGCTGGCCAGCCGATCAGGCCGGCGGCCGAGGCCATGTTGAGGATCGAGCCCGAGCCCTGCTCGGCCATCACCTTGATCTGGTGCTTGGTGCAGAGGAAGACGCCGTTCAAGTCGACGTCGATCACCCGCTGCCATTCGTCGAACGGGACTTCGCCGACGTTGCCAATCGCGGCGAGGATGCCGGCGCAGTTGAAGGAGCCGTCGAGGCGGCCGAGCCGCTCGACCGTGGCGGCGACCGCCGCTTGCACCGAAGTCTCGTCGGTGACGTCGCAGCGGACGAACTCGGCGCCGTCGATCGCCGCCGCCTCGGCCTCGCCGGCCTCCTCGCTGACGTCGCAGAGGACCAGCTGCGCGCCCTCGCTCGCCGCCTCGATCGCGGTCGCCCGCCCGATCCCGCTGGCGGCGCCGGTGATCATGATCGCCTTCTCGTCCAGGATTCCCACGGCTCTCCTCTCAGCTCCCAGTTGCCGCGGCGGCGAGCTTCTCGCGCAGCGGCTTCTTGTCGATCTTCCCGGTCGAGGTCTTCGGCAGCTCCGCGACCACCTCCCAGCTCGACGGGACCTTGAACGCCGCCAACCGTTCGCGGCAGTGCTCCTCCAGAACCGAGGCGTCGTCGCCGGAGACCAGCGCGACGACGGCGTGGACCTCCTCGCCGCGGACCTCGTCGGGCCGGCCGACGACCGCGGCCTCCTTGACCAGCTCGTGCTCGAGCAGGACGTCCTCGATCTCGCGCGGGTAGATGTTCTCGCCGCCGCGGATGATCATGTCCTTGGTCCGGTCGACGAGGAAGAAGTAGCCGTCCTCGTCGCGGTAGCCGACGTCGCCGGTGTGCAGCCAGCCGTCGATCAGGGTCTCGGCGTTGGCGTCGGGCCGCTTGTAGTAGCCGTGCATCATGTTCGGCCCGCGGAAGCAGACTTCGCCTGGGGTGCCGTCGGCGACGACCTCGCCGCTCTCGTCCATGATCGCCACCTCCTGGGCGCGGGTCGGTAGCCCGACCGAGCCGATCTTGCGCGGCCCGGTGAAGGGGTTGATCGTCGTGCAGCAGGTGCCCTCGGTGAGCCCGTAGCCCTCCATGATCTTGAGCCCGAACTTCTCCTCGAAGCGGCGGAAGAGCGCCGGCGAGAGCGGCGCCGCGCCGCAGATCACGAAGCGCAGCGAGTTCGACTCGGCCTCGTCGGCGCCGGGCGCGTGCAGCAGCGCCGCCAGCATCGTCGGCACCGAGGAGAAGGTGACCGGCTCGAAGCGGGCGCAGTCGGCCCAGAACTGAGATGCCGAGAAGCGCTCCCAGATCGCTACGTTGGCGCCGAGCACCAGCGGGATCACCGTCGTCACCAGCTGGGCGTTGACGTGGAACAGCGGCAGCACCATGCCGAGCGTGTCGCCGCGGGAGACCGGCAGCGGCTCGCCCAGCTGCCAGGCGTTGGCGAGGAAGTTGGCGTGGCCGAGCATCGCCCCCTTCGGCCGGCCGGTGGTGCCCGAGGTGTAGACGAGGGAGGCGAGGTCGCCGCCCTTTATCGCGGCGTGGGCGCCGACGCTGCCGCGGCCGCGCAGCGGCGCCGCCGGGTCGCTGCCATCGGCGGCGACGATCTCGCGCAGGCTCGGCAGCTCCTCGCGGCTGGCTTCGAGGCCGGCCGCCGACTCCGGCGTGCAGACGACGACCCTGGCTTCGGAGTCGGCCAGGATCCCGACCTGCTCGCGCGCGGTCAGCGCCGGGTTGACCGGGTTGAAGATCGCCCCGAGCCAGAGGATCGACCACCAGACCTCGAGGTAGTGCGGACTGTTGGGGAGGACGACGCCGACGACGTCGCCCTGCTCGACCCCGAGCCCACGCAACCCGGCGGCGACCTCGGTCACCCGCTGGTGGAACTCGCCGAAGCTCCACTCCTGGTGGGCATCGCGGACGAAGCGCTCACCGCCGATCTCCGCGGCGCGCGCGGCCAGCACCTCGGGCAGGGACTCGAAGTCGGTGCGCAGCGCCCGGTACATAGCGGCAGCTTGGCAGCGGTCCGCCGGCGCCGAGCGGAATTCGCGGCGCGCCTTTGTGGCCCTCACAGACCCCCCGCCCGTGGCAGTCCTTTGTGTCGCATAGCGACACAAAGGACTGCCACGGGCGGGGTTTGGTCAGGTCGTGAGGATGGTCAGCGAGGTGACGTGGCCGGGAGCGGTGGCGGAGCCGGAGAGGGCGAGGGCGGTGCGGGCGCCGGGGACCTGGCGCTGGCCGGCGCGGTCGCGCAGCTGCAGCGAGAGCTCGAACAGCTGCAGGATGCCGCCGGCGCCCTTGACCAGGCCCTGGGCGAGGGCGCCGCCGCTGGGGTTGACGGGGACGACGCCGCCGAGCGCGGTAAACCCGCTCTCGACCAGTTCCGGGCCCGTGCCGGGCGGCGCGAACTCGAGCGCCTCGTAGGCTTCTATCTCCTCGACCGGAGTCGGGTCCTCGACCTCGGCGACATCGATCTGCTCCGGCCCCAGCCCGGCCGAGAAGTAGCCGAGCCGCGCCGCCCGGGCGGCAGCGGCGCCGTCGGGCGAGTCGCCGTCGAGCAGGACCGAGGCCTGGACCCGCGGCGCCTTCGGGCCGTGGCGGCGGACCACATCGTGCGAGCCGAGCACGACCGCCGCCGCACCCTCTGCCGGCGGCGCCACCATCAACCGCCGCAGCGGCCAGACCAGCAGCTCGGAGGCGAGCACCTCGTCGGCGTCGACCGCGGCCGTGCTCGGCAGGGCGTGCGGGTTGGCGGCGCCGTGGCGGCGGTTCTTCGCCGCCACCCGGGCCAGGTGCTCCTCGGTCGCGCCCGAGTGCTGCATGTACTCGCGGGCGGCGGCGGCCTGCGTCTCCAACGTCTCGGCCGCGTCCTCCTCCTCCGCCCCGGCGAAGTCGTGGCCGACGCAGAGGACGACGCCGGCGGCGCCGGAGGAGACCGCGTTCCAGCTCGAGTGAAGGGCGATGGCGCCGAGCCCGCAGCGGCACTTGTAGGGACGGCGGGCCTCGCCGAGGACGTCATAGCAGCCGAGGTCGAAGCCGGGGTCGGCCGAGGCGATCGCGACCCCGTCGACTTCGGCGGCGGTGACGCCGGCGTCGGCGAGCGCCGCGCTCACCGCCTCGCGGGCCAGGGGCCGCGCCCCGCGTGCGTTGCGCGAGGGCAGCGTCGCTCCGACTCCCAGGAGGTGAACCCCGGACACTTCGCGACTATCGCAGGGGGTTCGTGCCCGCGCGCGAGCTCGCGGCGGCCCCCTCGGGATTCCCCCAAATCAGGCGACGGCGGCGGGCTCCTCCTCGAGGACGGCGGCGGGGGCGATCGGCGCGGCCGGTACCCGCATCCCGCCCGGCAGCCGTCCCTGCAGCAGCAGGACCAGGAGCGAGAGCCGCGCCCGCAACTGGGCGTCGGGGTCGTGCATGACCGCCAGCCCGGTCAGCTCCTCGATCCGCGAGAGCCGGTAGCGGATCGTGTTCTCGTGGACGTCGAGCGCGGCGGCCGAGCCGCGGATGCTCCCCATGTTGTCGAAGAACGAGCAGAGCGTCGTCAGCAGATCCGCTTTCGAGTGCTCGCGGACCAGCTCGCCGACCGTCTCCTCGGCGAACCTGGCGACCGCCTCGCCGTCGGAGCTCGAGAGCAGCAGGCTGCCGACCCCGAGTTCGTCGGCCGTGAACAGCTGCGGCCCGTCGGCCGGCGAGAAGCGGCGGATGCACTCGACGACCTGCTTCGCCTCGCGGTGGGCGGAGCGGTAGCCGTCGTGGCCGCGCCGCACCGTCGAGATTCCGGCGACCAGGTGCTCGTTGGGGTGCAGGGAGTACCGCACCGCTTCGAACGTCTCGCGGTTGTCGTGGGCGAACGTCTCCGACTCTTCGGGGTCGGGCACCTCGATCAGCGCCGCGACCGAGCCCTCGACCGCGGTGACGTGGACGCCGAGCTGCGGCGCCACCCGGTCGAAGGCGGCGGCGACGGCGCGGAAGTCCGGCGCGTCGCCCTCGCTGCCCGAGCGCGAGCCGATCAGCATCACGACCCGGCGGGCGTCGAGGCTGACGCCGAGGCGGTCGGCCCGGCGGCGGGCGACGGCGGTGTCGGAGCTGCCGCCGAGCAGCTCGGCCGCCAGCGAGGAGCCGGCGTTCCAGTCGGCCTCGACCGCCTTGCGCTCGGAGCTGACCTGGAGGGCGATCAGCGTCGCGGCGCGGCGCACCGCGACCACGTCGCCGCCGGTGAAGCGGGTCTTGTGCTCCATCACCACCAGCCGTCCCCAGACCTCTTCGCCGAGGACGACGGGCGCGACGACGTGGCGGTGCAATACCCCGGCGCCGGGGATCGGCCCGACCACGAAGGCCCGGGTCGTGTCGTTGTCGGCGAGCGCCTTGCGGACCTCCGGCTGGTTGGCGACCTCGGGCTCGAGCAGCCGCGGTACCGCGCTCTCGCTTGCCCCCTCGGGCAGCGCCATCGCGACCCGGTCGCCGCTCGGGCGGAAGACCGCGCAGGGCTTGGCGAGCAGCTGTGAGAGGCTGCGGGTCAGGTCCTGCAGCGAGCGGCCTTCGAGGACCAGGTCGGAGAGCCGCTCGTCGACCGCGGTCGCCCGCCGCAGGGCAGAGAGCTGGCGGCTGGCCGCCTCGAATTTCGAGTGCAGCTCGAGCCGCACCCGGGTCTGGGTGACGGCAACCGCGGCGAGGTCGGCGAAGGCGAAGGCGAGCTCGACCTCCTCGTCGGTGAACTTGTGCTGGCGGTCGGCGTCGTCGAGCAGGATCAGGCCGACGATCTCCCCGTTGAAGATCATCGGCACCTCCATCATCGCCTTGATCTTCCAGTGGCGGACGGTGGCTTTGACCATCCGCGGGTCGTGGCGGGCGTTGGCGACGACGACCGGCCGCCGCGTCTCCAGGGTCTCTTTGGTAACGCCGTCGGCGGGGACGCCGGCGGTCCAGCGCTTGATCTCGTCGGAGAGCGGCACCCCGTCGCAGCAACCGACGCAGCCGCGGAACAGGTTCTGGCGCTCCTCGCGCATGTAGATGGTGCAGCGGCCCACGCCGACCAGCGTGGTGATCTGTCTGACGACCAGGCTCAGGAGGTCGTCGATGTTGGTCACCCTGGCGATCGCCGGGGTGACTTCGGATAGCGCCGAAAACGCGCGCCGCATGTGACTGTCAGGCATCGGTCGCTCCTTTCCTCTGGCTCAGTAGGTCCAGCGTCGCGGCGGCGTAGATCTCGGCCGCTTCGGCGACTTCCTCGATCGGGATGTGCTCGTCGACGGTGTGTGCAAGTTCGAAGTCGCCCGGCCCGAAGGTGATCGTCGCGGGCTCGTCGAAGCCGTTGCCGGCGGGACGCATCAGCTCGACCGCGTCGACCCAGCCGCCGTTGAACTTGCGCACCTCCGGGTCGTTGCGGCCGTGCTCGCGAATCGCCGCCTCGAGCGCCTTGACGCCGGCGTGCTCGGGGTCGACTTCGCCCGGGCGCAGCCAGAGGCGGCCGCTGCCCATCGGCAGGATCTTGCGCTCGTAACGGACCTCGCCGTCCTCCTGCTCGAGCATCCGCAGGAAGGCGTCGACCGCGTCGCGGACTTCGTTCAGGGTCGCGCCGGGGGGAGAGAGGATCGAGAGCACCGCGTCGCAGCGGGCCGGGATCGCCCAGCCGCCGCCGGGGCGGGTGCGGATCCCGTTGGTCGTGACCCGCGGCCCGAACCACCGCGAGTCCCCCATCGGCAGCTCCATCCGGCCCTCGTCGACCGCCGCCACCAGCTTCGCCATCTTCGTCACCGCGTTGATCCCGTGCTCGGGCTCAGTCGGGTGCGCGGTCCTGCCGATCGCGGTGATTTTCCAGGTCGAGATCCCGGGGTAGGCGATCTCGACGCCCCGGTTGGAGGTCGCCTCGGCCGACCACATCGTCCCGATCCGGTCGATGATCCCGAGGTCGGCCATCAGCGCCGCGCCGCGGAAGCCGTCCTCGCCGTCGGAGTCGGACATGAAGTAGATCGGGCCGCTGCGCGGGGCGCCGGAGTCGACGACGGCCTTCGCCGCCATCAGCATCGCCACCATCGAGCCCTTCGAGTCGACGGCGCCGCGGCCGTAGAGGACGCCGTCCTCGACGATCGGGTCCCAGGGGTCGTGCGACCAATCGGACGGGACCGCGTGGACGGTGTCGAAGTGGCCGTCGAAGAGGACGCCCGGGGCCTCGCCCTCGCCCTCGATCACGCCGAGCACGAGCGGCACCGTGCGCCCCTCGACCGGGTACGTCTCGACCGTCATCCCGATCTCCTCCATCTGCTCCTTCATCCAGAGGTGGGCGGTGGTGTCCTCGCCGACGACGCTGCGGATGCCGACGATCTCCTTCAGCAGCTGCTCGGCCCGCTCAGCGCTGATGCCGGTGATTCGGGACGTTTGCTCGGTGGCCATTCTCTGGGGAGTTCCTTTCGTGGGTCCTGGTGGTGAAGGTCCTGTTGGTGATCAGGGCTAGAGAAGCTTCGGGTGCTCGGTCAGGGACATGCCGCCGTCGACCGGGATCGAGGCGCCGGTGATCCAGCGGGCGCCGGCCGAGGCGAGGAAGGCGACGACGTCGGCGACCTCGGCGCCCTCCGCGATCCCGCGCAGCGGCGTCTGGGCGATGAACTGCTCGGCGACGCCTGGCTGGTCGAGGACCGGCGCCATCAGCGGCGTCCGCACCAGGCCGGGCAGGACCGCGTTGCAGCGGACGCCCTGCGGGCCGAGCTCGAGCGCCGCCGAGCGGACCAGGGCCTCGACCCCGGCCTTGCTGGCGCAGTAGTGGGCGAGGCCGGGGACCGGCGCGGCGGAGTCGATCGAGGAGATCGCGGTGTAGGAGCCGCCGGCGGGGATGTGGGGGGCGGCGGCGCGGAGGAAGTTGAAGGCGCCGGTCAGGTTGACCCCGGTGACCAGGTCCCACTCGCCGGGCTCGATCTCGAGGACGGGGGTGACGCGGGCGGTGCCGGCGGCGTAGACGAGGGCGCCGACGGCGCCGTGGGACTCGACGACCCGGGAGACCGCGGCCGCGGCGGCGGCGTGGTCGCGGACGTCGACGGCGATCGCGGTGTCGTCGCCGCCGTCCGGCTTGAGGTCGGCGACGACGGTCGGCCAGCCGGCGGCGGCGAGGGCATCGGCGCAGGCGCGGCCGATCCCGGAGGCCCCGCCGACGACCAGCGCGGCTCCGCCTAGATCCGCCATTTCATCTCCCCTTCCAGCAGCTCGGCGAGCTCGGCCAGGCCGGCGGCGCCGGTGGCGCCATCGACGACCCGGTGATCGAAAGTGAAGGTGCAGGTCAGGGTGGGAACGACGGCGATCCCGCGGTCGCGTGGGACGACCTTCTCGACCGTGCGGCCGACCGCGAGGATCGAGCTCTCCCCCGGGTTCAGCATCGCCGTGAAGCTGTCGACCCCAAAGGTGCCGAGGCTGGAGAGCGTCGTCGCGGCCCCGCCCATGTCATCGAGTCCGAGGCGCCCGCTGCGAGTCACCTCGATCAACCGCGCCCGCTCCAGCACCAGCTCCGGCAGCGCTTTCTCGTTCACCCGCCGCAGCACCGGAACCAGCAGCCCCCGCTCGGTGGCGACGGCGATCCCGAGGTCGATCGCGTCGGGGTGGCGGAACTGGGTAGCCGCCTCGCCCGTGGCGGGGACGAACGAGGCGGCGACCTGGGGGTGGCGGACGAGCGCCTCGGCCAGGGCTTGAACCAAAAGGTCAACCACACCGACCTTGGCCGGCCCCTCGTCACTAAGACGAGCCTTCTCCGCCATCAACCAGGTCGCGTCCACATCGCGCGTGAGCGTGTAGCTCGGCACCAACTGACTCTCAGTCAGCCGCCGCGCAATCGCCTGCCTGGTAGCGGACAACGGCTCAAAACGCTCGCCGGAGGTATGAACAACAGAAGCTTCAGAACCAGAAGGCGCCGCCTCTCGTCCCGCGGCAGCTCGCTCCACATCGCCGAGCGTGATCCTCCCGCCAGGCCCGGTCCCCTCGACAAGCTCCAGCGAAAGCCCGAACTGGCCCGCAGCTCTTCTTGCGATAGGCGCCGCCCGGCGCCGCCCATCAGCGGTCCGAGCCCCGTTGCCCAACACCGCGGTCTCCACCAGCGCACCCTGGTCGTCAGCCGAGTCGCCAATCCCGATCAGCGTGGCCCCGACAGGAACGGTCTCCCCCACTTCCACGGAGATGGAAGTGACGACCCCAGACCGCGAAGCCGCGACCTCGGCGATCGCCTTATCGGTCTCGACCTCGATCACCGTCTCCCCCTCGGAGACCTGATCGCCGACCGCCACGAGCACGGCGGTGACCAGTCCCTCAGAGACCTCGAGGCCCATCTGGGGCAAGACCACATCGGCGACCACTGCGAACCCGATCCCTCTCTCCTGACGAGGCGCCTCCCAGCGCTTATCGTCTGACTATCGACCCTACATGGTGGTTCTTACGGCGTCAAATCGCAGATACATTGCGATGATCGGACCATCTGGGATACATTCGCGAAACAATGAGCACAAAGACGAAACACGACGCCGCGTCCAGTAAAACCCCTCCAGAGAGCCAACTTTTCGCCACGATGGCGCTGATCCGGGCCTTCGAGACCCGCGTCGCCGAGCTCTACCGCGACGGCGACATCCCCGGCTTCGTCCACACCTCGCTCGGCCAGGAGGCGGTCGCCGCTGGCGTCGGCGGCGCCCTGCGGGAGGACGACTACGTCGCCACCACCCACCGCGGCCACGGCCACTGCCTGGCCCACGGGATGGAGGTCGAGGGGATGATGGCCGAGCTCTTCGCCCGCGGCGCCGGCATCTGCCACGGCAAGGGCGGCTCGATGCACATCGCCGACCCGAGCAAGGGGGTGCTCGGCGCCAACGCGATCGTCGGCGCCAGCCTGCCGCTCGCGGTCGGTGCCGCGATGTCGAGCAAGCACCTCGGCCAGGGCCGCGTCGCCGTCGCCTACTTCGGCGAGGGCGCCGTCAACCAGGGCGCCTTCCACGAGGCGGTCAACCTGGCGGCGATCTGGAACCTGCCGGCGCTGCTGGTCTGCGAGAACAACGTCTACGCCGAGTTCACGGACAGCCGCACGATGGCCCGGATCCCGAGCGTCGCCCAGCGCGCCGCCGGCTACGGGATCGAGGCCGAGGTCGTCGACGGCAACGACGCCGCCGCCGTCTGCGCGCTCGCCGCCGACGCCGCCGCCCGCTGCCGCGACGGCCGCGGCCCGTTCCTGATCGAGGCCGAGACCTACCGCTGGCACGGCCACTACGAGGGGGACGCGCAGCCCTACAAGCCCGACGAGGAGGCCGCCTCCTGGCGCGAGCGCGACCCGCTCGAGGTCTCCGGCGCCCGCCTGATTGCCAACGGCGAGGCGACGGGGGAAGAGCTGGAGCGGGTCCGCGACGAGGCCGCGGCGCGGGTCGAAGCGGCGATCGAGCGCGCCCGCGAGCTGCCACCTCCAGAGCCCGACGAGGCCTACGCCGACGTCTTCGGCGAGGTTCCGGCATGAGCAGCGAGACCGCAGCGCCCCCGCAGCGCTACATCGACGCCCTCAATGAAGGGATGGCGGCGGCGATCGAAGAGGACGAGCGGGTCGTCGTGATCGGTATCGACGTCGGCGCCGGCGGCGGCATCTTCCGGGTCACCAAGGGCCTCCACGAGCGCTTCGGCCCCGAGCGGGTGATCGACGCGCCGATCAGCGAGATGGGCTACGTCGGCGCCGCGGTCGGCGCCGCGATGACCGGACTGCGGCCGATCGTCGAGATCATGTTCATGGACTTCGTCGGCGTCTGCATGGACCCGATCCTCAACCAGGCGGCGAAGCTCCGCTACATGACCGCCGGGGCCCTGGAGATCCCGATCGTCTTCCGCATGCAGACCGGCGCCGGCAAAGCGGCCGGCGCCCAGCACTCGCAGAGCCTCGAGGCCTGGTTCGCCCACGTCCCGGGGCTGAAGGTGGTGATGCCGGCGACGGTCGCCGATGCCCGCGACCTGCTGCTCGCCTCGGTCCGCGACCCGAACCCGGTCGTCTTCGTCGAGAACCGCCGCCTCTACGGCAGCAAGGGCGACGTCGACGCCGACCCGCTGCCGCTCGGCAGGGCGCGCGTCGCCCGCCCCGGCAGCGACGTCACCGTCCTCACCTGGGGACAGATGCTGCGCCGCTGCCTCGAGGCGGCCGGCGAAGCGGGCGCGCCCTCGCTGGAGGTGATCGACCTGCGCTCGCTGGTGCCGCTCGACCTCGAGACGATCCTCGCCTCGACCCGCAGGACCGGGCGCCTGCTGATCGTCCACGAGGCGGTTCAGGACTTCGGCGCCGGCGCCGAGATCGCCGCCCGGGTCGGCGCCGAGCTGTTCGACGAACTGCGCACGCCGGTGCGCCGGATCGGTGCTCCAGCGGTCCCGATGCCCTTCAGCCCGGAGCTCGAGAGCGCTTTGTTACCAACCTCCAAAGCCGTCTCGGCCGCAGCTCAGAGGCTCGTAGCGGAGGGATAGGGTTTCCTTGAGATGCCGGTGCTGCGGGGCAAACAGCCATGACTGACGGTCGCCTGGTCCATCCCATCAAGATCGCCCGTGCCTACGAGCAGCTGGCCGGGCTGCTGCGCGAGCGGATCACCTCGGGCGAGCTCGCGGTCGGCGACCGGCTGCCGTCGGAGAGCGCCCTCGCCAAGCAGGCCGGCGTCTCCCGCTCGACCGTGCGCGAGGCGCTGCGGATCCTCGAGCAGGGCGGCCTGGTCGAACGCGCCAGCCCGCGGATCATGGTCGTCGCCGACCGCAGCGACGTGCCCGCCTTCCGCGAGCTGCGGCGCGAGCTGCGCCGCCGCAACGTCACCTTCCACCACCTGCACGAGGCGCTGATGACGATCGACCCGGAGCTGACCCGGTTCGCCGCGATCCGCGCCGACCGCAGCGACATCAAGGCCCTGCACGAAGCGCTCGACGAGCAGGAGGAACACCTCGATCACCTCGCCGAGTGGAGCCGGCTCGACGTCGAGTTCCACGCCCAGATGGCCGAGCTCTCCGCCAACCCGGCGCTGATCGTCGCCCGCGAGCCGATCAGCCAGCTCCTCCTCCCCGCTCTCTACCGGTTCATGGACACGCGGGAGATGGCCGAGCACGCGACCAACTACCACCGCCGGATCGTCAACGAGATCGAGGTCCGCGACCCCGACACCGCCGCCGCGGTGATGCGCCGCCACCTCAACGACTGGCGCACCGCCTGGGAGAAACGCGGTTTGGATCTCCACCAAGAGATCCTCGATCTTTCCTATACCAGTAAATCGGAGCCCAATACGGTGATCTCACCCCATCAAGAGGAGGAAGAGGAGAGATCATGGGCTTCGTCAAGAGCGCCGAGGAAATCAGCCGTATAGAGCACGCCCTGAGCTGCCCGCGGTTCACCGGGGGTCAGATGTTTTCCGTTGAGTTCCTGAGCGACGAGGGCGTCATCGCCGAAGTCCTGCCGCCGCCGCTGGAACCGGCCGACGCCCCCGCGGTGCGGGCGATGGTCGGCCGCTGGCAGTCGAACTGCGTCGGCGACTTCTTCGGCGGCTCGATCTATGTCGCCGCCAGGCACGAGGGGATCGAGGGCGAGTACGTGCTGGCGATGTACATGGACAACGACATCCCGATGATCTACGGCCGCGACCTCTTCGGCGAGCCGAAGAAGATGGCGACCTCGGGGCTGGTCCGGCGCGGCGAGCGCTTCCGCGGCTGGATCGACCGCGGCGGTGTGCGGATCATCGAACTGCAGGGCGAGCTGAGCAAGGACACCGGCTCCTGGGACGCCGAGGGCTACAACTTCAACTTCAAGGCCCGTCCCGCCGCCAACGGCTCCGGGCTGGAGGAGGACGCGATCCTGACCCGGGCCAAGTTCGACGTCCACGCTTACTCCTCGCTCGAGGGCGACGGCTCGGTCGTCCTCCGCGGTACCGTCCACGACCCGCTCGACGAGATCCCGGTCCGCTCGGTGACCAAAGCGAGCTACATGGAGTGCGACCTGGTCGGCGCCTGCGAAGCGGTCGCGAGCACGCCGGCCGACGTCTTCCTCCCCTACCACCACGGCCGCCACGACGACTGGAGCGCGCTCGACACCGAATCAGCCGCCGTCGTCCCGGTCGCGTAGCCGCTTCGGCACGATGACCAGGTTCGCGTTGGCGACTTTGTACGCCCTATAGCGAGTACAAAGTCGCCAACGACGTGGCGGGCTCGGGCTGAGCACGCGGTTTCGGGTCAGGGCTGGGCGCTGTTGCCGCTGGCGGCTTCGGATTCGAGGTCGGAGGCGTCGCCGCCGGCGGCGGTCAGGTAGGCCTGCTCTACGTCGCCGATCCGGGCTCGGGCCTGCTCGCCGGTGAGGTCGAGGCCGACGCGGCCACGGCGCATGACGATCGCGTGGTCGGTGTAGTTGAGCGCCTTGTGGGCGTGCTGCTCGACCATGACGACGGCGGTGCCCTGCTCGTCGGCGGCGCGGCGCACGGCCTGCAGGAGGCGGTCGACGACCAGTGGCGCCAGCCCGAGCGAGAGCTCGTCGGCGAGCAGCAGCTTCGGCTTGCGGCCGAGGGCGCGGGCGAGGGTCAGCATCTGCTGCTCGCCGCCGGAGAGCAGGCCGCCGCGGACGCTCATCCGCTTGCCCAGCTCCGGGAACAGGGCGACGGCTTCGTCGATCTCGACGCCGCCGATCCGCAGGTTGTCGCGCAGGCTCATGCTCTTGAAGACCGAGCGCTCCTCGGTCACGTAGGACATCCCGTTGCGGGCGCGTTTGTAGAGCGGCGCCTTCGCCTTGATCCCGGCGAAGGCGACCTCGCCGCCGAGCAGCGGCAGTTCGCCCGCCAGGGCCAGCATCGTCGTCGTCTTGCCGGCGCCGTTGGGGCCGAGGAGGCAGAGGACTTCGCCGGGGCTGACGTCGAAGCTGAGGTCGTGGACGACGGGCTGGCCGGCGTAGCCGGTGCTCATCCCGCGGACCGAGATCACCGCTCCGCTGCCGCTCGCGCCGTTGTCCATCAGGCACCCTCCGGGTTCGCGATTCCAGTTGGCCTGACCGCCGCCGAGCCGGAGGCCGGGGTCGTGTGGGCGTCCTCCTCCTCCTCGCCGAGGTAGGCGGCGATCACGGCCGGGTCGTTGCGGACGTCGGCCGGCTTGCCGGCGGCGATCTGGCGGCCGAAGTCGAGGACGACGAGCTCGTCGCAGACCGACATCACGAAGTTCATGTCGTGCTCGACCAGCAGCACCGCGATCCCCCACTCCTTCGCCAGGCGGGCGACCAGGTGCGCGAGCTCGGCCGTCTCGGCGTCGCCGAGGCCGGCCGCCGGCTCGTCCAGCAGCAGCACGCTCGACTCGGTCGCCACCGCCCGCGCCATCGCCAGCAGGCGGCGGCGGCCGTAGGGCAGGTCCTCGACCATCCGGTCGAGGTCGTCCTCGAGTTCGAACTCGCGGATCGTCGAGAGCACGGTGTCGGGCAGCGGCACGTTGACCGGCCAGACCAGGTCGCGGACGTAGGAGCCGATGTCGCGCGGGTCAGACGCCGCCCGCAGGTTGTCGAGCACGGTCGAGTCCTCGAACAGCTCCAGCGATTGGAACGAGCGGCCCATCCCGGCCCGCGCCCGCTTGGTCGCCGACCAGCGGCTGATGTCGACGCCGTCGAGCATCAGCGCCGAGCCCGACGTCATTCTGGTGAAGCCGGTGACGGCGTCGATCAGCGAGGTCTTGCCGGCGCCGTTGGGGCCGATCAGGCCCAGCACCTCCCCCGGCTTGACGGTCAGCGAGACGTCGTCGACGGCGGTCGTGCCGCCGTATTTGACGGTCAGGTTCTTGACCTCGAGCGCCATCGGCTTCTCGACCTTGACGTCCTCTTTGCCCGGCGTCGGCAGAACCCGCTTCTCCTCCTTCCTCGGCGCCAGGAACGGCAGCACCCCGGCCAGCTTCGTGCGCAGGAAGGCGAGCTGGGCGATCTGCTCCTTGACGATCCCGTTCTGGTTGACGAGCACCAGGAGGACCAGCGAGACGCCGCCGATCAGCGGGATGTACTTGCCGATCCCGCTGTCGATCGAGTTCAGCAATCGTTCGGAGAAGGCCCCGGGCGCCAGCGTTGCGCCGATCACCGGGCCGAAGATGTAGCCGATGCCGCCGATCATCGCGTAGGCGACCATCGTGATCGAGTTGAAGGAGCTGAATTCGGCGAAGTTGATCGAGGTGGTGCGGAAGGCGAGCAGGATGCCGCCGAGGCCGGCGATCGCCGCCGCCACGCCGAAGGCGTAGAGCTTGGCGCCGGGGACGCTGATCCCGAGCGCCGCCGCCGCGCGCTCGTTGGTCCGCACCGCGATCAGCCGGCGCCCGGAGCGCCCGCGGCGCAGGTTGGCGACGACGAGGCTGGCGACGATCAGGCAGCCGAGCGCGATCAGCCCGTAGCGGGTCGGGTGCGAGGCGGCGTTGATGTTGAGGCCGAGCAGGACCGGTTCGCCGATCTGGGTGCCGCCGAAGCCGCCGGTGTAGTCGGTGTTGCCGAAGAGGACGAGCTCGATCGCGCTGCCCAGCCCGAGCGTGACGATCGCCAGGTTGATGCCGCGCGTTCGCACCGCCGGCAGCCCGAAGAGGACGCCGAGCGGGACCGTGGCGATGATCCCGGCGAGGATCCCGACCAGGAACGGGATGTCGGTCGTCGCCAGCAATCGCCCGGCGACGTAGGCGCCGAAGCCGGCGAAGGCGAACTGGGCCAGCGAGAGCTGGCCGGTGTAGCCGGTGAGGACGACGATCGAGAGCAGGACGACCGCGATGCAGATCGTCACCGTGAAGGCGTCGATCCAGATCGGCGGCGTGCTCGCCAGCAGGAAGACGGTGACGGCGGCGCCGAAGGCGATCCCGAACCAGTTGATGCGCCCGGAGCCGATCGTCGGCAGCCGCTGCAGCAGGTAGTCGCGCAGCGGCAGCGCCTGGCCGCGGATCACCAGCCAGATCACGATCAGGATGAACGGCACCGCGGTGCCGACCCCGGTCTGTTCGACGTAGCGCGTGACCTCGGTCTGGGCGATCCCGATCACGAGACCGGCGACCAGCGCGATCGGGAAGGAGCGGAAGCCGGCGACCAGCGCCGCCGCGGTGGCGGCGAGGACGAGGTTGGTGAGGACGGCGGGCTGCAGGGTGACGATCGGGACGATCAGGATCGCGGCGAGGCCGGCGAGGCCGCAGCCGAAGGCCCAGTTGAGGGCGGCGATCGTGTCGGGGGAGAGTCCGAGGGCCGAGGCGGAGCGCTCCGACTCGGCGACGGCCGAGGTCGCCAGCCCGAACTTCGTGTAGCGGTAGAAGAGCCAGAGGCCGACGGTGAGGGCGATCGCGATCCCGAGCAGGATCAGGCGATCGGCGGAGATCACGATCTGGTTGTGGATGTGGACGATGTCCGTCGGCAGGTCCGAGGGGACGAACTTCGAGGTCGCGGTGTAGCGCAGGATCGCGATCGACTGGATCGTGATCAACACGCCGAGGGTCGCGATCACCCTGACCAACGGCGCCGCGTGGCGCAGCGGTTTCATGATCAGGAGGTGGACGAGGGCGCCGATGATCGATGCCGCGGCGACTCCGGCGATCAGGCCGGGCAGGAAGGCCCAGCCCTGATTGGTGGTCAGCTCCCACCAGACGTAGGCACCGGCCATGCCGATCGCGCCGAGGGCGAAGTTGAGCACTCCAGAGCCGCGGTAAATGGTGATCAGGCCCTGGGAGGCGAGCGCGTAGGTGGCGCCGATTCCCAACCCCAGGAGCGCGAAACGGATGACTTCTTCCACGAGTGCTCTCTTTCGATCCCTGTACTGAGCTGATCAGAGCCGTGGCCCCGGGAACCCATCCCCGGGGCCACGGCTGACTGCGACTAGCTTCCGAACGGAGGCCCGCAATCCATCGGCTGGGTGCCGCCCGCGATTTCGGACACGTCGGTGAATTCGGTGCTGGCGGGAACCAGCTTGCCTTCCTTGAATTCGCTGAACACGACGCAGCGGTTGACCAGGCGTTCGAACCCTTCGGGCCCGCCCGTCTTGCCCCAGTTTTCCGCCATGTTGAGCGGCGGAACCATGCCGGGGAGGTCGATTTTCGCCGTCGCGGCCGCCTTCAGGAACGTCTGGTTGTTGATCGCGCCTTTGATCGATTCAACGACCTGCTTGAACCCTTCGTAGGCGGCCCAGGTACCCATGCCGCCCAGCGAGTTGTAGTCCTGCGCCGGATCGGCTTCGAACTCGGCCAGCGCTTCCCGGTATTCACTCCACGCCGGGGTGGAGATGTCCGGGTACATGCCGGCGTCGACGTCCCCTTCGACAACTTCCTCGAAGCCCTTGACGGCGTTTTCGTTGAAGTTGCCCTGCGGGCCGTACATTTTCGCTTCCGAGCCCGACTGCGCGAACGCGGGCATCCAGGCGATGTAGGGCGTTTCGGAGACGATCATCACCAGGCAGTCGGCACCGCCGGACGTGGCTTCCGCCACCTGCGGGCTGTAGTCCTGCGCGGTCGCCGGCAGGGTGACGAACTTTTCGATCTTCACGCCTTCGGATTTGGCCGCGTTTTCCATCAGCGGGATGAAGGCTTCGGCGCCTTCGATGATCACCCCGTTGATGTGCTTGCATTCGTCTTCGACCGCTTTTTTCACCAGGCCGACCGCGTAGAGGGGCTGGTTGCCCATCGGGAAGCTGACTTCGGAGGTCAATTCCGTCGGAGCGATGGCGCAGCAGTTACCCCACTGGGCCACCTTGCCCTTTTCGAGGATCGGGATGATCGCGTCACCGGTGAAGGTGAAGTTGCCGACCACGGCAACCGCCCCTCCGGCGACAGCTTCACGCCCACACGCCGCAACCCCGGTCGGGGTCCCGTGGGCATCGCAGAAATGAGCGTCCAGGGGACGCCCAGCGATACCGCCGTGCGTGTTGATCCATTCCTGGTAGACGCGCTCGGTTTCTTCGATGTTTTTGTACTGCGGACCTTCCGTGTTCACGTCGGTGTAGGTCCAGGTAACGATCGGTTCGCCAGAGACTTTTTCTTCCTTCGCACCGCCGCCTTCTTCAGAGGTGGTGGTTTCTTCTGGACTGGACGAACTATCGCTGCCTCCACAGGCCGCGAACACCAGCGCGCACGCGAGCAGGGCGAAGATGGCCAGCAGGGGCCATCTCGATCTCCCCACGATGCGACGGGCGTGTTGCTTCATCGACTCTCCTCCTCGGGTAGCAAGCCGGACTTGGGGCAAGCGTACGAGCGTGGATAGACGAGCGGGCCAGCTGACCAACGACCGCTTGGAGAATCACCAATGCCGCTTGGGAGCGGCGAATCCGGCCTCGTGCAGAGCCGACTAGAGGACCCGGTAGACCCGGTATTCGACAACCGGGCCAGGGTGCAGGCGGCCCTCGCCGACGAACAGCGTCTGGTTGACCCACCGGTAGCGCTCGTCGCCGCACTCGAGCCGCGGCGCGGTGCGGAAGTAGTGCTCGGCGTACTCGGTCGAGCGCTCGCCCGCGTTGGCGGCGAGCGCCGCCTCGTTGTACTCGATCAGGCCGAAATACTGGACGTAGATCGAGGCGCCGTCGTCGGTGTTGATCGTCAGCCGCACGTCGAGCCGTCCCCAGCCGTCGGGCCCGAGCAGGATCCAGTCGCCGCCGCCGCTGCCGACCGCGCCGTTGATCCGCTCCCCCCTCACCTCGCCGCCCAGCACCTCGCGGATCCGGCGGTTGCCCCAGGGCCCGTCGCCGATCTGGACCTTGGGCGCGAGGCGGGCGTTGAAGGTGAACTCGTGGGCCAGGTCCATCGCTGCTCCTCGGGTCGGGCGGCTAGATGATTGATCCCATGACGAGGTGCGACTGGGGGGGCGCCTGCGCCAGGCGCGTCATCCAGGTGGGCCTTGTCATGGGATCAATCATCTAGCGCCGCAGGGTGACGCTGACCCCGCCGCGGCTTGCGCTCAAACCTCTCGCCTCCGAGTTGCGCAGCAGGTCCCTCAGCCAGGGCAGCCCGGCGGGGCCAGCCAGCGGGCGGATCGGGACGATCGGGTTGTCCGCCCTGTACATCGTTTCGACGTCCTCGCCGGGGATCAGGTAACGCAGCAGCAGCTCCTCGTCGGAGAGGTTCTCGCCGTACTCCCTGCGGATGTCCTTCAGCTCCGGCTGCGGCGCGTGGCCGGCGTCCATCATCTCCCGGCCGCGCGCGGTCGCGGCCGCCCTTTCCAGCACCTCGGGGTCGACCGCCCCGGGCGGCTTCCCGTACCAGCCCGCCAGGTACATCAGGTTCTCCTCCGGGATCGTCGCGTAGCGCTCGCCCTGGACCACGTTGAGCAGCGCCTGGATCCCGACCAGCTGCGAGAACGGCGTCGCCATGATCGGCCAGCCCATCTCCTCGCGGACCCGGATCGCTTCCTCCAGCACCTCCGGCAGCCGCTCGCTCATGTTCACCTGCTTGAGCTGTTCGCGCAGCGTTCCCATCATCCCGCCGGGGAACTGCTGCTGGATGTTGGCGACCTGGTACTCGACCGGGGCGCCGCGCTGGAAGCCCTGGTCGTCGGCGAGGCCGCCGAAGTGCTCGGCGACCTCGGCGAAGCGGCTGTCGTCGACCGCGACCTCGTGGCCGAGCCGGCGCATGTTGTCGACCGTGACCTCGGTCGAGGGCATCGAGACGCCGTTGGCGAGGGTCGAGATCGCCGAATGGAGAATCGTGACCCCCTGCTCGACCCCGATGATGTGGTTGAGGTTGGCCATCGCCGTGCGGTTGTGGAAGTGCATCTCCAGCGGCGTGCCGCCGGCCGCTGCGCGCTCATGGCTCTGGCGGATCCAGCGCCGCGCCCGCTCCGGGCCGAGGACGCCGGCCTCGTCGCCGAGGATGATCGTCTCGGCCGCCCTGCCGGCGATCATCCGATCGATCACGTCGGCGTAGTAGTCGTCGGTGTGGACCGGGGACTCGGAGAAGTTGAGCTGCGGCGAGGGCGCCAGGCCGGCGTCGCGGGCGATCCTCGCCACCCGGATCATGTTCTCGGCGTCGTGCAGGCAGTCGAAGATCCAGAGGCTTTCGATCCCGTGCTTGGCGAGGGTGCGGATCCAGAGCTCGACGATCGAGTCCGGGGTGACGTTCATGCCGACGATGCCGTTGGTGCGGGTTCCCGCGCGCAGCGTCGAGTTGGGGAGCGCGGCGCGGATCGCGTCGAGCCCCTGCCACGGGTTCTCCTGGCGGAAGCGGACCATCACCTCGAAGATCGAGGAGCCGGTGAGGTCGACGACCCGGTAGCCGGCGGAGTCGATCGCGTCGGCGACCGGCAGCATCTGGCCGGCCTGCATCCGCATCCCCCAGTAGCTCTGCTGGCCGTCGCGCAGCGTCTGGTCGATGATCTCGATCCGGGCCATCAGTCCTCCTCCGGGTCTCGGTTCCAGATGGACATGAAGACCTCCTCGACCCATTTGGTGTGGACCCGGCCGGCGACGACGTCGGGGTGCTCGAGCAGGTCGAGGGCGAAGCCGGCGGTCGTCTCCACCCCCTCGACCCGCAGGTGGCGGAGCGCCTGGCGGGTGCGGGCGAGCGCCGCTTCGCGGTCGGGGCCGGAGGCGATCAGCTTGGCGAGCAGCGAGTCGTAGAAGGGCGGCACCGACCAGCCGGGGAAGCAGGCGCTGTCGACGCGGACGTCGCTGCCCAGCGGCGGCGCCCAGACGGTCAGCGTCCCGGGGGTCGGGGCGAAGTCGCGCGCGGGCGACTCGGCGTTGATCCGCACCTCGATCGCGTGGCCGCTGATCTCGACCTCGTCCTGGGAGACCGAGAGCCCCTCGCCGCCGGCGATCCGCAGCTGCTCGCGGACGATGTCGACGCCGGTGACGACTTCGGAGACCGGGTGCTCGACCTGCAGCCGGGCGTTGATCTCGAGGAAGCCGGCGGATTTCCGCCCGGGGTCGACAAGGAACTCGCAGGTCGCGGCGCCGCCGTAGTCGAGGGCGGCGATCAGCCGCACCGCGGCGCCGGTGATCTGCTCGTCGAGCTCGGCCGAGAGGCCGTGGGCGGGCGCCTCCTCGACCAGCTTCTGGTAGCGGCGCTGCAGGGTGCAGTCGCGGTGGCCGAGGTGGATGGCGTTGCCGCGCCCGTCGCCGAGCACCTGGACCTCGACGTGGCGGGCCTGGCGCACGTAGCGCTCGACGAACAGCCGCCCGTCGCCGAACGCCGCCTGCGCCTCGCCGTGGGCGGCCGCGTAGGCGCTGACCAGGTCGCTCTCGGACTCGACCAGCCGCATCCCGCGCCCGCCGCCGCCGGCCGAGGCCTTGAGCAGCACCGGGTAGCCGACCTCGGCCGCGATCTCCCGCGCCGCCTCCTCGCTCTCGATCACGTCCGAGCCCTCGTTGATCGGCACCTCGAGCTCTTTGGCGAGCGCCCGCGCCGTCGCCTTGTCGCCGGAGCGCTTCATCGCCTCGGGCGAGGGCCCGATGAAGATCACGCCCGCCTCCGCGCACTCGGCGGAGAGCTCAGCGCGCTCGGAAAGGAACCCGTACCCGGGGTGCAGCGCGTCGCAGCCGGTGACCTTGGCGGCCGCGACGACGCGGTCGACGTCGAGATAGCTCTCAGCTGCAGCTGCAGGGCCAATGCAAACAACTTGATCCGCCAACTGCGCCCCCAGGCTTCCTCTATCGGCCTCGGAGACAGCCAGAACGGACTCGATCCCCTCGTCGAAGCAGGCTTTGATCACCCGCACCGCGATCTCCCCGCGGTTGGCGATCAATACTCGCTTCAGCTTGGCCATCCGGCCCTACCTTCAGCCCTGCGGATCGATGGTGACGATGGTCTGCCCGAACTCCACCGGCCCACCGTTCTCGACCAATATGGCGCTCACCACCCCATCCACCGGCGACGCCACATGGTTCATCAGCTTCATCACCTCGACGATGGCCACCGTGTCCCCGGCCTTCACCTCTTGACCGACCTCGACGAACGGCGGCGCCCCGGGCGACGGAGAGCGCCAGAACAACCCCACGCTCGGAGACTCGACCTTCGTCCCGGTAACCGACTCCTCGCCGGGCGCGCCCGGCGGGGGGGGGGCCGGAGCGGGGGCCGGCCCCCGGGGAGGCGGGGGGCGGCGAGGGGGGGGGGGCGGCCCCCCCC